>Ga0137397_10000474_pt1 | contig 27578 bp, 41 predicted proteins | sample czorhiz116metaG_FD_106658 | JGI IMG/M metagenome (GOLD analysis project Ga0137397, IMG submission 106658) | Vadose zone soil microbial communities from Angelo Coast Range Reserve, California, USA - czorhiz1.16 metaG | ecosystem: Environmental > Terrestrial > Soil > Vadose zone | place: USA... | reverse complement strand
TTTGTTCGTGGTATGTTCGATGTATACGATTCGAGCGAGATGGGATGATTGGTGGTTTTGGTAGCGAGGAATAGCGCTGTGAGCCTGATAGGGAGAATGAACGCTGTGTCATAGGACCCATGAGTTACGGACCCACATGACATTCTTGGGATGCCAATCCATCACTGTATTCTTGAGATAGAATCGTTTCAAGTAAGTGATTCCAGTGGCCTCTACTTCTTCTGGGAAGCGAAAGTGGCTACAAAGTTGAGATATTTTGGTGATATACAGTTTAACGAGCAGATGCTCCTCGTTGGCGTCGAGGAAATGAATGTCTGACGACGACCCAGGCTACATATGAGTTCGTTCTCAATGGCCATGAGCACGATCCGTCACTTGGGGTATCTACATACCGAATCACTTTCGAACGTGTTGCGGATTGCAGCAACGGCATCTTGGTTCAGTGCAGTCCTCGTCGCATTCAATTGCTCCACGGAGAATCGCCAGTTCTTGTACTGAGTGCTGGTCTGAAAGAGGGGCGTTTTGGGAGTCGAATTAGCGTCGGGAGAGGTTGATGGTTGTAGCATGGTCGATGCGTGCGGTGGGCGGCTTGAAGCGGGTGATAATTCATGAACATAGCTTCACGTCAGACGTAATTTTTCAGCGGGGCACTCATGACAGTGCCTATCAGTTTAGTTTAAATTGTCACGACTCCTCTCGGATAGTGACTAGCCAAATGGCCTCTGCAGCCCTTCAGCTCATTTGCTGTTTAAGAGTATATATTTTGATCAACTACAAGCGGTACGCAGGTGCATAAGCGTCGCGGCTCTGAACTATTGTGCGATCGTTCCCGTGGCGCTTGGCTTTGTCTCTAGCAATAGATGGAGGATAAAAACAGTACAAAGGGACCAAAAATTATGGAGAGTCCGGAGTAGAAATGGTGCAGCAGCAGGATCAGGATTCCTCACGCGCCTCACGTTTTGCTGCTTTTTTCTCCTTCTTCAGACGTTTGCGCTCTTGTCTTGTCTCCTCATCCTCCTCCTTCACTGGCTCCTCTGCCGAGACCTTTTTCTCCTTTTTCCGCTTCTTCTTTTCATCATTCTCCGCGCCGTCCTCGGCCACGGCGGCAGAAGTTTCCCCGTCCGCGGCTTCAGACTTTCGTTTGCGCTTCTTGTCCTTGGACTTCTCCGGTAAACCTGTTTCCACGGCGCCAGGTTTCTCTTCCGCCGCTGCGGGAGGAGCCGCGACCGGTGGTGCGACTATTAATTGCCCTGTGGGCTGCTGAAAACGTGCGTCAGAAGCGCGACTGCACTCATCTGCAAAGGACTCATCGAACCTCCCGCGTGTAATCAACATAGTCTTTACTCCACTCTACGGGAGTAACGCCTTCGATTTTCTCTCCGTGCTTGCCCAGTTTGCCATCCTTTACCAATTTCTTTTTTTCCATTGCCTTGGGCCCGAGGCCCCATCGTCTGGGATACGTGTCTCGTTCCATAATACAACGCTTGACTTTCGCAACTACGCCGTGGTCGCAGGTGGCAAGTTCGACAGTTGACATCAATGCAATGGCCAGAGCAATAGCCTCTCCTTTCGTAGTCATGAGGACGACTTCCTCGTGAACAGATATGTCAGCCTCATAGCGGAGAAGCCCGGGTATCATTAGCTTGGCACCGTAACAGACGGCGTTGACGGCACTGTCCTTTACCACGATGCGTTTGTAGCCAACTAGTAAGGATTCCAATGGGCGAATGACGCGACGTAGATAAGATTCTATGCAACTAGATTAGCGTTGTCATCCGCGAGAGGTGTGTACAAAAGTCGCACCATCCCGCGTGTTATCATATGTCCATTGAGCGTCCAATACATCATGCATGGTGACCATATCATCGTCTTCTGATAGAGCGCCGCTACGTACACGCCTGAGCTCTTGCATGTGACCGCCAACACCGAGAAGGAGGCCGAGGTGTACACAGAGTGTCCGAATGTAAGTACCAGCCTCACAAGAGACCCAGAACACGGCGAGGTTGCGTTTTTCATCAAACTCCAAAAGCTTAGATTCATGAATGGTGCGTATGCGAAGTTGCCGCTTCACAGCAGATATGAGAGGAGGACGTTGGAAGAGGGCTCCCGTAAGAGTCTCCAGAGCACGAGGAAGAGCGGTAGGATTGGGGAGTGCCGAGTGCAAGCGTAAGACACAGACGTATTCCTTGCCTAAAGTAGTGCTATTAGCTCGTTATTGCTCACGGATACAAGCCAACCCACCAGCGCTCTGCTGAGACTTTACGAGCCTCGTTGCGCGGTCAATGCAGACTATCAGACATCCTGTAACCTTGGGATCAAGAGTGCCACTGTGGCCCGTCTTCTCGACTCGCAGGATCCGCCTGAGCCAGGCGACAACTTCATGCGAGGACGGGTTCGATGGCTTGTCCAGATTGATAACACCAGATCTGCAAGTGAAGAGGGTCAGATATAGCAAGATGTAGGTTACCCTAAACGCCGACTTTATGTACGATGAGATGTCGCGTTTGAGGGGGCTGCAGCCGGAAGGAATGGGGGTAAAATGGCTTGAGCGAACCAGAAGCTTGTCATAGTTTTTGAGAAGGAGGGGCCACTCTGCTGTTGACAATACTGGCTGCACAGCTTCAGGTTTTATGGAGAAATCGCCTCGTTGTTGAGCGGAAGCGATACTGGCTTTTGAAAGCGCAGAACTCATCGCGTGTCGCGCTCAAATCCAAATCCTGCGCATGAGCGTGACGGCGGGCGTGGTCACTGTGGGAATATCGGAAATCGCCGAAACGAGCTGCACAGTCGACAAAATCCAATTCAGCCACGAACCTTATTTGGCTCGACCTTATAGACACACACAACCAGCCATGGTCAGTGCATTGGTTTCGCTTTGCTGAGTTCCATTCTCAGTAGGCTCAACCTTGTTCACTAGCCTAAGGCTCCCGCATCTAAAGCACTCACCACGAAGCATAAATTCGTGATTGATTATTCCCGTCCCGCAAATGACGAGATTTTCGACGGGGGGGCGTATGAGAAGTTCCTTCACGATCGTATCAAGGTTGACGACAAGGCGGGTCAACTAGGTGACAAGGTCAAAATCACGCGTGATGGTCTGTCTTTCAAGTGGCATCGTACTGTATCGCCTTGCGCTCACGGATCAATCAAACAGAGCGGAATCATAAGATTACCGTGACCGCCAATATCCCCTTCTCAAAACGATACCTGAAGTACCTCACCAAAAAATTCCTCAAGAAAAGTTCTCTACGGGATTATCTTCGGGTTGTTGCGTCCAGCAAGGACGTTTATGAGCTCCGCTTCTACAACATTGAGTAGGTCCTTCCTCCCTTCAATCGGGCTTTGTTCAACTGACATTTGTGCAGGGGTCCCGAAGACGATGAGGAAGAGTGATCCCCGCGCGGTCGCTTGTGTGTAGACATGAAAAGTGGTGATCCGCGGTACCGGCTGTTCGCATATCCTACGTACTATAGTTCATAATGTCATCGGGAAACATTGGAACTACAAGTGCGGCGCGGCCTGATCTACTCGGTACATCATGGTCGCTAATTTGTATCATGATTCATCAGTGCTCATCCCTCACGACCGGTCGGAGAACAGCCATATCTCTGATGACGCTCAAATTAGCGTGTGAACTTCACCGCCCGCGCCCGAGGATCGCTGTCGTCACCCTTAATTGTTCATGATAATTAGGACGACTTGCTCCGGGGCTGATGCCTATATCACCCACTCTTTCCCTCTCACTTCCCCTCAATGTCTCGTAGTAAGGCCGCAAAGCCTCTTCCCAAGTTCGAAGTCGGTGGGTTCTTACTCCGCTATGCCACTCTCGTCCAGAACTAGATGCAATTCAGGCGACGACTACAAGCTCCTCCATTGTTTAGGTGAAGGCGCTTATGGCACTGTGGTCGCTGCTTTACACAAGCCATCCGGACGACAAGTTGCGATCAAGAAAGTGCTCCCCTTCGAGCATACCTTGTTCTGTTTGCGCACTTTGCGTGAACTGAAACTGCTGCGGTTCTTCTCGGAGACTTGTGTAAATGAAAATGTAGCTTGCGCCTCTTGCCTTTCTCTCCCGATCCCATTGGTTGATGAGCCGATGTCTAGATTATTTCCATCCTGAGTATCATCAAGCCAACGTCGATCGACGAATTTAAGGAAATCTATTGTATGTGCTAGCTATCGACATATCGTTCCCCTTATTCACAGTTTGATAGTCGTGCAAGAATTGATGCAGACTGATTTACATCGTGTGATTCGCTCGCAGAAACTGACCGATGACCACTGCCAGGTGAGATTACGGACAACGTTTCGGGCGTTGATATTGAAGTTAATTTTTGTAGTACTTCATCTACCAGACCTTACGCGCCCTCAAGTCCATCCATAGCGCTGGCATAGTACACCGGGACCTGAAACCGGCTAACCTCCTCGTAAATGCCAACTGCGACCTGAAGGTGTGCGATTTTGGTCTCGCGAGGAGAGTGAAAGCGTCAGGCGGGGAGGGTGGGAAAGACGTAGGAATGATGACGGAGTACGTCGCTACGAGATGGTACCGCGCCCCGGAGATCATGCTATCATTCAAGATGTACACTAAGGTACGGCGCATCAGACCTGCCATCCGCCGTGTTGTTCCGATCATTTATGAAATCATACACTCTAGGCCATTGATGTCTGGGCAGTTGGTTGCATCCTTGCGGAAATGCTGTCTGGCCGTCCTCTGTTCCCTGGTCGCGACTACAACCACCAACTGGAACTCATCCTCGACGTCATCGGCACGCCTACTCTAGAGGAGTTCTACGGCATCACATCCCGCCGCTCTCGCGACTACATCCGATCGTTGCCCATCCGCAAGCGGCGCCCATTCACCGCGCTGTTTCCTCAAGCCTCGGTAGAAGCTATTGATTTCCTCAACAGGACTCTGGTAAGCCATGCGCAGCATTGTCCTTCGTCCTCGTGTTGTCACCTCTTTTTTTGACTCCAACACTTCTCCGTTGTCAGACTTTTGACCCGAAAAAGCGATTGACTGCGGAGGAAGCTCTCGAGCATCCTTACCTCTCATCTTACGTACGTACCCTTCGTGTCCCTCGTCGTCGTGCACTCAATTCTACTGTGCATCAAAAGCATGACCCTGACGACGAGCCAGCTGCACTATTTTTGGACCCTGACTCCTTCGACTTTGATGGTAAGCAAATGCAATCAAACGCGCAGCTTCCCTCGGCTCATCTTTGCAACTAGATCCAAAGGATCCTCTCGATAAGGCCCAGCTCAAAGAGCTTCTTTACGAAGAAGTCGTTTCTTATGTCCCGACTATTTAAACTTCAAGACCTGCGTTATTTTCTGCAATATCTATTGTCATCGATTCGTCTTTTCAGGAGACTAGTGGTGTCTTGGCATACCCGAATACCCATTGCACCCGTGTAATCATGTAACTTATTCCCGCCCTCACGCTACTGTTCGTAGGTTTGGGTCCAACGGGTTTGGCAAAAAAAATTGGTGATACATTCCTAGCTACGATGATAAGAATAACAATACTGTATGGGTCACAGTTGAGATGTCGACTGATCGGTACATTACACCACTGATTCGTCAAAGTCTCGCTCCTGTCCAAAAACCAGTGGCGACGCCCTCGACGCCAAAGTCACCGAATCTCGTGTCTCCCTCCAACTCGGTGCCATACATCGTGCGTCGTACCAGGGCTGCCGGTGTCTCTTCGACTCTCGTCGGTACCGAGGTCATCCCTAACCCTGCACCCACATCATTGCTGGACGCTCTCCGCCGGCCATCGGTCGAATCGGAATCGAGTCCCGGTATGTCGTGAGACGGGTGTGGAGGAGTGCGGACCAAAGAAGCAGGATCAATCGCAGATCCGTGAGTAGTTGAGGAACCGGGTGGGTTCCTGCCTTCTGGCAGGAATCCGAAAGGGCGATATGCGTCGTTTTGCGACGTTCGTGTGACGACAACCCGGTGAGGCATTGGAGCAGGACTAGGAGAATGCGGTCGTTCAGGATACGGAAGGGTGCTTAGAGCCGGAGAGCTCGACGGATCGGGTAATGGGCCAGCGGGAACCGGCGTCGAGGTCACGGAAGGCTGTGTCACACCAGGAAAAGCGAACGTAAAAGGATGCTGGTTCTCCACTGGCTGCGAGGGATTAAGCTGAGAATCAGCTGGATGGACGTTAGTCGGGTTGTCGAAAAAGTCGAAATCTTGATCCGTGAATATCACGTCACCAACCATGCGGTCACTCGAACGCTGCCCCGAGGCTGCAGTTGTGCGCGAGGCGTTGGGCTGTCTTGGCAGAGTCGTCTCGGGTGGTGGAGCATCTCTTATTGTGTTGTTTTCTGGTAACTCATGTGTTGTCGTGTTTGAAGGGCCTGCAAGGGGTGCCTCGAGTGCATCTTCCGCCGACTGCTCCATCTTCGCACGCTTTCGGCTGTGACGGTGAAGATCCATGCGAGACTCTTTGTCAGTTGTATCCTCCCGATCAGTCTCCGATACAGTGGTGGTGTCACAGGCGTCTGCAGATCGCTGTCGCTTTCCCAACATGCTTGGTACATCACGGGAAGGTGGTTTCGCTGGCGATCCTGCAGGGGGTGGGGGATATTCGAATGCAGGGCTTGTTTGGGGTGCCCGTGAATGTCTGGTTGATTCGATTGGACGATGGACCCTATGCGGAGGATTGATCACCAAAAGGTTCGAATCGTGAGCATTTATGGTTTACCTGGCGCTCGGTGGATGGGCGGGCCCATCAGGCGCAACGCCTACTGAAGCAGAGCGGTTCGTAGGATCATGCAAAGGTTCTGAGCCTCGACCCTGTCGAGCACGGCTTAATTCCGATTGTAGTTGTTCCATCGAGCTTCTTAAAAGTTGGATGTATTCTGCGTGCCGATGTAACTCCCGCAACTCATTCATGACTGTCATGACCCTGTCGTTGAGCGCAGCTACTTCTCGAGAATGCGCCGATGCCTGTTGCTGGAGTTGCCTTTGTAATGACGCAACCGTGCGTTGTAGGGGCCGTACCTACAGAGGCATGAGAAAAGAAAGGAAATTGATGGGGACGTGCATACTTGTTCTTCTACGATTTGCCTGACACCCGCCTGCTCCGTATTGGTGTCCATGGTGGAGGTCCTACGTATACGGCCATTCTCGATCATCCGTGACTGAGGAGTCCCGTAGTTGGACGGGGCTTGCGGTTCATCTTCCGGAGTGTCTGTGGGGTGCAGTTCAGGTGTCACGTTACTGATGAAACGCATAAGGACAGACCTGCACAAGGAGCAGAACGTTGCTCTGAGAAAGGCGAATCACAGGCGGAATAAATATGTCCAGACGCACCATCCACAACGGGCGCTGGCGGGGGTTTTGCGCCACGACTACTCCGTGATCGTACGCCCTTCGCAACGCTGACCGACCTCGTTACTGCCTGGGGGCCACTTCCTCCTGCAACGGTGGGACGCCCGACGCCCAGTCGTAGCTGGGCATCCCGGGCTTTCCTGGTCCGCGTCACAGGGCCGGAATGGAGACCCGATGGGGCTTCGGACTCCGGTTTGACGGCACGGTGGGCCTCATCTTCATCCGTATCTGAATGTATAATGACGGTACTTGTCGAGTGTAAACGTGATCGGGTTGAGGGCTGTCGAACGGTGCCACGAGTGGACGCGGCGCGTTGGCGCGAAGTGCGGCGAGGGGATTGTGAACTAGTGATGATAAGGTCCCGAAAAAAGGCACGGCTGTAGTTTATGAAGAATACTGACGGGGAAGAGTCGAGCAGTAGTTCAATCATTGCTTCAGTCCTGAGATTGGCTTTGAGGCCACGTTCCTGCCCGGTTTAACGCGTGTGGATTGGAGTTGACGGAAGTAAAGTCAACATCAACACGCACCTTGCATACCCTCTGTAGATCCGCCCGCTTCATACCCTCAAGGAGTTCCCTTGTCAATAAAGGCCGTTTCGTCATCTGGGGAATGGGGTGCAAAGGGGAGAGGGAGAGAGAGATTGAAATTGAGTAACAAGCTCGTGACCTCATTGGACGTTGACCGAGCTGAGTCAAAACAATTCCAACTTTCCAACGAACATCCCAATCACGTGATCACACGCCCTCGGTTCAACTCTCTCAGCTCTCCCCAACCTTGCCTTGATGACCGTACAACATGGCCTTTTGTCGTCGTTGTGGTGATATCGTCTCCGGCCCTCGCTGTGACAAGTGCGGAGGTGCCTCCGTAGGTATGTTCTCTATTTTATCGTTCACGGAAGCCTTTAACTCTCTCAAGCTCCTGTCGTAGAGTGGAACAAACAGTCTGCGCCAGGTACCAATAAGGACAGATGGTCTCAGACCTATGTCACCAAAACCCCAACACCCCAATCTTCTCCACAGAAACGCGTTGTAGCCAAGCGTAGTTTTCCATCTCATATTTCTCAGGGTGCTACAGCCCTCGCTTCTCGCGTCTCGGAACACATCGCTTCTACCACCAACTCGCACCCACCCTCCCCCACCAAACACAGTAGCATTAGCGAGGATGCTATCTTGTCAGCTCCCGATGTGATTTCATCCCCATACTCTTCTGAACTCTCCAAAGTCTATGGCTCAGTACTTCAACCCAAGGAAACTTTGGAGAGCTTTCATTGCCATCTTTGCTCGGCGCCATTCACGCCAGATGCGACTATTTATCCCAATCCCACTGACGCTTCTGGAGGGCGCTACTTGTGTCGTTCTTGCTTCTCCCAGAATGGTGGGTCATGCGGAAACTGCGTCGAATGTTCGCGTCCTGTGTTAATCCTGAAAAGCGAGGGCGGGTTCATCGAGAATGCTGGTCGGGTTTGGCATAAAAAGTGCTTTCATTGTTCGGGATGTGGCAAGAGTATGGGCGATAGGCCGGTGGTGGATCTCGTTGGTCGCCCATCCTGCGCCGAGTGTTTTGACACATGCCTCAATAGACGCGATAGCCCTGGGAAGTCCAGAACTTCACTTTCCAAAGAGAGTGTTGACGGTTTAGGCGGGGCCAAGCCAGCCTCAGCCTCAAGGCCAGGGAAAGCTCGAAAAGGCAGTTCAACTATTGAAGAACTGGAGCAAGTACTCGGCATCCGACGCCGCCAATCCGCTCTCGATATCCACCCCGACCAACCGACTCTTTCTTCCGATGAGGCACCAAAGTCACACCCGAATGCTTCCCAACCTCGTTCTCCACCACCTATCCCGAAGGGCGACCTTCCTCGTCCAATTTCGGCTCCGTCAAAGGATGTACGTGCGCGGTCATCGCTGAGCTTCACTCCTCCGAGGCCCATTGCGAGCGCAACAAAGGGACCAACTAATGCTACCCCGGATGGTACCGAATTGGCAAGGAAGAAACCATTGAAACAGAAAGGGTCACCCCCGGACAAGAGTGTACAAGTGACACCTACACGTGGTGGAGTTCCCGACGGCGATACATTGAGAACTCCTACCAAATCACCAATGCGCTACTCGGACTTCCGCTTACTCCGTCATAAAGACTCGACTTCGTCGATAAGAACAGATCGAGATTCAATGCTCTCTCTTTCTTCTGCAGCATCGATCCCCTCACTGACCTCCGATCATTCGGACACGGCGACAAGTTCTTCCGGACTCTCTTCTCCTCCCCCCAGTGTAAGTGGGGAGCACGAGGATGTGTTTAGCATTCTGTCGTCATCTCCCCCTTCGAGTCTCTCCGGAGGATCAATCAAGTCTGCGTCTTCTTACACTAGAAGTCCGGATATGAACCGCGAGACATTCCGCGTTTCTACGAAGCCACCGAGTTCTAAGAGCGCCCATGGGCACTCCCCGTCTCCCGATGCGACGTGTGCGAAATGCACTCTTCCTTTGTTCGACATGGCGCATGGCGGAAGATATGTCTCAGTGCCCGAACCTTCCTCCACTGGCTCGCTCCCTAGAACGTATCATGCGGATTGTTTTAGATGCAGGATCTGTAATGGTTTGTTCGAAGAGAAGGAAGCCGGCCGTGCGGTCTTCGTACGCGGTGTCAGGGGCGCGTGCCACCTAAGCGTGAGTTCTCATTCTCATATGGGAAGGCTTTTCCTGAATGGCATTTTAGTGTGCTCCTATCGAGAAAACTATTTCTCCCAGGCCTTTGCCCGTAACCCCTCGTCTTAGTGTGCATCGACTCTCTGGGACAGCCTCGCAAGCCTCGAAGGAACAGCTGCCATCCGCAGGCTCACCTTCGACCGCTTCGTCTACCACTCCCTTATCTAGTCGATATTCCGCACCCCTGCAATTTTCAGGCAGCGTCTCGAATCCCATGCCTCGTTTTGGCACGTCGACACCTTGTCCTGGATGCTCCCAGAGCGTATCACCTATGGAACGTGGCGTCGTACCAGGTCCTCAAGGTCAGCGATGGCACTCGTCGTGCTTGGTATGTGGTGGCAAGCAGGCAAAAGGGCGCGGCGGGAGGAGAGTCAATGGCCTACCAGGTTGTAGCAAGCAGCTGGACAGTTCCGCCAAAAGGGACACTGGTGCGGGGGGTGTCTGGTGTCGAGACTGTTTGGTATGTGCCCTTCCTATTCGTACTCCCGCAGCTTTATGTGATCATTGACTCGAATTTAGTTGCTCCTTCCCCATGAGCTACGATCTTCCCCGACACGTTCGTCCCCTTCAAGGCCTAGGGAGCCTGATCCGGCCGCCAGTGCGGGATTTGATCGTGTTTTACCTCAACACACTGGCCTCACGACCATTGCCCGCCAATTTACCGGGTTGTCAGGTGGGACCGACACCGCTCTCGCTAAACATGTTACCGGCGGCCGCCTGAGCCCAACGAAGCAACTGGGCACCCCCACCAAAGTCGCCGTCCAATTTACAGGCGCGGGTTCGAAGGGAACTATCCGTCCCCGACCCAAATCTGCTATCGGAATGAGAGGTGAAGGTCGGGGGATGTTTTTAGTACAGCAGCTGACTGGGGGCGATGCTCTGTGAGTGATCGGAATTCGGAATCGGACAATACTGCTTTAGGCGCTTTGTGTGTACTTGTGTATGGTATTATTAATAGATCCATCGGGATGAACGTATGAACAGCGATGCACCATGAGTTGCTTGACCATGGAGACCAGATTACCGTCCCTGTTTCGATCCACGGTGCTTTCCAACGTTGATAGCTGATGACTACCAGAGCTGGTCCGTATCCTCTCCTTTCATCACTCTCATCGTTCACTCTCGTATCTCCTTTCCTCAGTTCTCGTTCTTTCTCTTCTTCAGGGCTTTCAAGCTTGCCTGAGACATCAGCAGGCTGTTGTCACTTTTTCTTCACCGCAGGTTCGCGTCCAGGGTCGGTCCCCGCTCGTACAGCGGTAGTTGTCGACTCCTGTACCATAGCTGTGGTTCTGGCCGCCTTCCTTTCTACCTATAGCTTACAACAGAGATGCCATCTCCATCCCCGCGAGTGGGGATCGAGTTATTATCGCTAATTGACATTGGGAGAGGCAAGAACCTCGTAAGCACTGTGTCGACCGCTACGCTTTGTAGTGCCTCATGACCTTTTTTACCAGATTGACAAATTGCTAGCCGATATTCCTGCGTTGTCGGTCGGCCTACTCGGTTTCGCTACTTTCACGTTTTTCATGATATTGAAGAAAGTCAAGCTGTCAGTTTTCCTAGAAATCTGCGCGAAAGCACACTCTCACTTTTCTTTGTTTCGTCGCAGGGCCCCCTTTCTTATTCTCACATCTGTTCTCTTCCTTTTTTTTGCCGCGATACTCGACCTCGCACGAATATCGCTTCTACACGATAATACCGGTCCAGAGCGACACGTCACCAAGGGGGTTACTCATTCGCTCATCACTGTCCGCGAGGGTCTGTCCAGCGCTTCGGCTGGTCTGCGTTTCCTCTATTTCTGGGCTTTTGTTTCTCAGCCTCCGCTCTGCGAGCTGGGCACGGACTCTTTTTTACGCTTACACAGCGGGAGTTGGTTACACTGGGGACTGACAGGGAGGGTGTTGCGGTGGGCTACCCTTACATCCTCAATCGCAATACTGGTGCTCCAAGCCGTTTGGCGCCTGATGACGCGACAATCTGGACCTGTCTACGACATCGAAAGTTCCCTCGAGATTTCAACCTCGGTGGTCTATATAGTCAAGTTGTTTCTGAATTCACTGATTGTAGAGCAACATTGTCGGCGGCAAACACTCTGGCAGTACTCGGCAACATTGTTTGCCCTACTCATAAATTTGGGCGTCGGGATTGGGAACCTCCTACTCTGTGAGTTGTTCCTATAGAAGTCTGCTGGTTGAGTCATTGACTTGGCCTATGAAGTCTCATTCTCAGAAACCGCCCTCGGTCGTCTTCTACTCGCTACCGAGCTCTACATTCTCATAGTCTCGAGCATGATTTTTTCCTTCTACATGAGGGAGGTTACTGCAAACTCCTTACCCCGGTCCCGCGACAAACGGACGTCGTCGTTCCGCGGTCTCCACGGAACCATCTACGATAATGGCCTAGGTTTGGTCGGAGAAGATGGCACGAATCCTGTCGGACAAGATCAGAGCTCTCCGTCTTGGCTCAGCTGGAATGCATCGCAGAGGCATTCCAGCCAGATGATATCCACATACGGAGACGGGAGACGACCGAGGGCCGAAGAGGAGGCTGAACGTGGCGTTAATCCACCCCTCCCCAAGGAAAGAGGTTCTTCTATCCCAGAAGATATCCTATCGTCCAGTGTCAACTCATCTGCCATCGACCCCATTACCCAAGGGATTTCTGAGGGCTTCTCTTCACCCACTATTCGATTGCCCTCCGTGAACGACAATGGCAAATCATCTACCCCGACGGCGGCTGCTATGGCCACTGCTCCGGACTCTCCAACTCTTCCTCTTGGTGGAATCAGGGAGACGCGGGAAATCAATCGTCCTTCCCGGAGAGAAAATCCAACGAGTGACGGATCTATCGTTTCTTCCCAACTTTCTGGCTTTGAGGATCCATTGCGGGAGCAGGATGAGTTGGACAGGAGCATTGCAGCGGTTCGGGCGATGTTTGTACCAGGTCGAAGTGGAGAACTGCCGAGGGGCGCAAGTCCGGACACCGCCTCCGATCACCCTGAGCGGGGCAGGTTCAGAGAATCCTCAACTACGGCGTATGGGCCTACATCAGCTTCAGGCAGGAGTGAATTCTCCCTCAGCGTCTTTCCTGAACCACCCCAAGTGCCAATGATTGCAGAGAACCTCCGCAGAAGCGGTCTGCGATCCTCTACGGTGCCAGCTCCAACACCTACCCAATCGACTTATAGTATTGGAGAACAAGCCCTCCCCCCTGTCTCCACCGCAGAGGGCGATAACGTCGCGTTTTCGGCATCCGGGCGCCGCACGGAGTCGGCTGCAACGCATTACGATGTGACTTCATTCATTGGAGGTGTGTCCACCACACTTTTCCCTTCGAGACGTTTACACCTAAACTTCCTGCCATAGACCTGACATCCCCTGATCTGGGGTCTGCTGCTCAGATCGCGAAGTACCTCAAGTATTCTGACACAGACTCGGAGACGGAGGACAGCATTGATCTAGCAACCATCGTAACCGTCCAACGAAGGCCGTCAACTGGGGTGATCGCTCGGCCACAGGTTGTGGAAAAGGCCTCGCTCATTCCCGACGTTCCCGTTTCTGCCAGTGCTTCCACGCTGGCTCAACCGCCTGACCGTTCCGCTCGCCATCCTCCACCTAGGCCGCCTTCCCCCCCACCACCACCGGCATTCGCTCGAGCGCCGTCGGCGCGTTCATTAGTTACCCCAACCGGACGCGTGGGGTTGCCTCCCCGGCCAAAATTGGATGACAGCAGACGGGGAGATCAACAGATGGGGAAGGTCCTCAACACTCAACACCGCTGAATATGAAAAACGTTAGATGCTTCTTCGCTGTTACCATGACGGACTCTAGCACTCCTTTAATGTATCTTTGTAGTACTGTACTGTGCATCATCATTCGCCCCTTTTCGACTGTGTAATTGTTCTCCAGGCAAATTGTACAGAGATTGTATTACGTAACCCCTAGCTCACGCCTCTCCAGTTTGAAGTGATGCAGCAAGATGACCTGCGCAGAAGATGGCCATCTCGGGTTTGGTAGACCCTTGACCGACACGCTGAGGGGATTTCAAAGTTGCCTTGACCGTCGTGCCCGGGAACCAGTGACTCGGCCAGTAGACCTGGCCAGCAACCGAACCCGCTTTGGGCTATCCCAGCACACAATCTGATTGGACCCCGCTCCCGCATCCCGGTGTGTACTGACTGTATCTGTTGTAGGGACGTAGCTCCGAGTCGAGATTCTGTAACCAGACCAGATGGCGATCAAAAATCACATCAAAAACCTGATCTAGCCGTATCAACACGCTAGTGTTCATCAAGGGGCTTCCGCGCTTACAGGCACATCGTCCACGTGCACGATCGGACGTGAGACAGAGCAGAGTAAAGGGTAATTCCACGGATAAGTACGCTGTACGCTGCGTCCAATTATGTGTGTGTGTGCAGCCAACCCTGCTAGTGGCTTTCGGCGATTTCGGGTACAGAATTGAAAGAATCCCGGGCCCAAGTACTCAGGCTGTACTCTGCTCGTCCTGCTGTGATAGGTCGGGCACCTTGCCATCATCTGTTATGCTTGTCTGCTTGTCGATCGAGACCGACGGGATACATCGTAGCTGTTCACCGGTAATTAACTAGCATGGCTCGAACTGAATCAGCACACGATTTCAACAGTCGTCCACTGGCAGACGCGGCAATTGTGATATCAAATAAGGGTCGGTAACGACATCGTGGTCGCCATCTTTGACCCAGGCAGTACATCGTTAGGCAACCAAAACAGTTATCCTGGCTATACCGTCGCATTGATGGTCTCTCTTTCAGTTCGCGGTACCGGGAGATATCTATCCAGTTTGAGGTCATCGGGCAGGGACCGACGTTGACTCGGCCACGCATCCACGTAGAGATACGGATTCGCGCCACTTGATGCACTGGCAACTGACCCTTCTGATCGGTAACTGCGATTCCGCTGTCGGCAAGCTGTCAACAGTACCAGCAAAGCCAGGGCATGGTGGTCGCAGTCCTTTTGTCTGCTCCATCTTTGAACCGGTAGGGGGCATTTCCTCTGATGATGGGGAAGAAGTCATGGTCCTACCGTGACGCTACGTTCGTCCAAGACAATCACGGATTCATGGGCCATTTTTGTTGGAGTCTCAAGCTCATTGCACTTTGTACAGTACTAGTGCAAAAATAAGGGCTGGGCCGCTTTTGCACCTGCACCTCCCTCCGATGACCTTGTTTGTGGCTGATATTTCACTGATTTGTAATAATCGATTACATAAATAATTTGAGAGATCGAATGACGTCATCTTTAATCGACTCAGCTGCATTCGACAGTCTGCATCATGGCCAGTTTTCCCGATTACTATGATATCCTCAACGTCCCAAAGGATGCCCCACCAGAGGACATCAGACAAGCTTACAGGAGGGAATCGTTGAAGTCCGTATACATCTCGCTATACCGTGGCTTGGCTCTCATCCATTGCTCCCTAAGGACACACCCAGATAGGCTCTTCAATGCGTCGATCGAAGAGAAGAAAGTAGCGACGGAAAGGTTTCAGGTAAGTGCGCCCCGCTAGTGGGTTCTCCGTCCCCAAATATTCAAAATAGACTTTGGTAATCCGTACAGGCCGTCGCAGACGCATACTATGTGCTCTCCGACCCGCAACGCCGCCGCGACTACGATCGATTATCCTCCAGTAGACCCTCCTCCGAGAGGACCAGTGATCCAAATGCATCAAGCGGCTTTTTCCAAACGTTTGCCAGCATGTTCAGCAGCGCCGCGGGCGATGGACAAGCCGGGACTGGCCCCGAGCAACCGGGACAAAGACCAAACGCGGAGCACGTATTCGGCGATGTTTTCGAAGATGTACGTTGCCTCCTCCTTTGTCTCCTAAAAGGTAGGAGGGGACACACTGCGACGTTTCTCACCTACCTTTTGCCTTTCCAACCAGCTTCTACGGCCGGAAGTTGAGCGCCATCGCCCGGTGTGGACGTGGCTCGGGGCAGCATGCGGTGCCGGTCTAGGCTTTATCACCGCCAACGTGCCCGGTCTCGTCGTCGGCGCATATGCGGGGAACCGTCTGGGGGCCATCCGGGATGCCAAGGGAAAGAGCGTGGCCGCCGTGTTCGCCGAATTGGGCGCCACGCAGAAGGCAGAGGTCAGTTGTCAATCGTCTGAGCTGCTCGCCGTACCTCCAATTTGATTACAACTTGCTTACAGATCTTACGCGCGCTCGCTTTGAAGGTGTTAGGTGTGGCTTACAGTTGAGCTCGGATAATTGTGGTACAATGTGGGATGGACCTGTTTATTCTCGGCGATTGCGTGTCAGATGAGGTGGAGGTTATGTCAGATATATCATAAGCGTCCGTGTCCGGGTTTGGGCGATCCCCGGCCCTCATGATGTTGACGAATTGTTGGAGGACAACTCGAGACTACTGGATGGTTTGAATTAGAAAGGGACTATCGGTATTCTACGAAATGGGATACAGTGTCATTACAGTAATGTGTTATTGTTCATCATCATTGGGTTGAGTCATTCTTTGGGCAGCATGTCGTAACCATCGGGAAGCAAACTGTTTCTGAGCCCAGACCGCACATGTGATGGCCGGTTACTTGGAAATACAACCATGCAAATCTTTGAAGTATGCAGAGAGATTATTAAGATGGACACAAAGCTACATGGTTGGAGCTGATTGAGCGACCTTACCCTTACATCTAACTCCGAGCGCTGGGTGTACCGTGTCACCTTGGGAAGGGTTACATGGCGATGGTCGTGGCAGGTGATATACTACATTCATACGTAGATAGCGGGAGGCTGAAAGAAGGAAAGCCACTTGCGCAGATGCTTGGGTAATTCTTTTGTGTATTTGGACTCGTTTGTGCACGGATGAAAGATCGAGTGCTCATCGGATTGCGGATTGTACAGTGATTGTTTGAATTGGAACGCAGGCGATCCAGAAGAGCCGGGTTGGCAATGAACGTGGGCTCCGATGTCCCACGTGATAATTAATGCATGTCCATTCAATTCCAGGCCTGGACTACCGCCACATCTCTCCGACTTCTGAAGCGCCGTCGGCATGAGTTGCCGAGACCCCAAGTGCCTCCCGGACAGCGCTGTAGTCGTTTATGCCCGCGGCACCGTTAGCTAGTGCGAGTGTCAGTGCGGCGATGGCTTTCTCTTCCCGGGAAGACGGGGAAGGCATGACAGGCGGTGGGGAAAGTGAGAGGAGTGATGAAGTGGAAGAACTAGCGACGGTGTGTGAGAGCCCCGGGGGAGCGGTGGGGGGAATATGCGGATAGTCCAAGTCCATATCACCGAGCGAACGTGCGCGCATTTTGGGAGGACTGGCTGCGTATGGAGAAGAGGCCCTTGTCACCACTGAGGATGTCTCATCAGACAAGATTAGTACGTCATCTTCATTATCAGAGTCGAGATCATCTTCCTCGGATGTGGCCTCTAAAGGGCTCGATGTCCGGGGAGAAAATTCGCGTCCGCGAGGTGATCCGTATGATGGGAAGGGCGCGCTGAGACGATGGGCCTGGCGTGACACTTGCGGGCGAGATGACTCCCAATCGCGCATACGCTGCACGAAACCTTCCGAAGCCTCTGTGATACTCTGGTGGAGTTCGCAAAGGGCATAAGAGTGGAGGGCCGAGATGTTTTGATCAGCCAATACAGGACGTGAATTTGGCTTGAGATAGGGCTGGGAAAGTGATGGGCGAGAGTTGCGCGGTCTAAGATCGAATGCGGCGGAAGTGGATGGGAAAAGGGGGGTTGAGGTGACCTCCGCTAGAGCCGTCAATCCCTGGGTGGGATCAGATCCAGTGAAACGAGGCTAGAGGCGAAGATGAGTGCGGCCTCGAAGAGAGGGCATACGTTAGTACGTACGGAGACTTGTTGTGTGCGAGGACGCTTTCGGCACCTCCAGGAATCGAGTTCCCATTGACGAGGAAGGTCCTTACGAGAGCGGGTGCGTTTGACTGAAGGGAGACATAGGTCGATACAGTGTTGATCACGAAGATTTGAAGGAGAGACAGAAAGAGACCTGCGTCGTTGATTTGGAGGACGATATGGAGACATGCAAGTGATGGAATCGATCAGAAGTCGTGGGTCGAGGTCGACCCGACTGATGTCATCCGGGACTTGCTCATTTCCATTTTCCCACGATCTTAACAATCTGACCATTAAAATACACACACTCCATTCTCACGACATCCGCCCTTGGCCCGCTCTCTCCCACCCTTCCACTCTCCAACTATCGATACGTTAACTGGGTCACGGCATTTATACAATCACGTACACTTTGCACCAGCTTTCTCCCCGCCCTCGCAAGTTGCGTCTTCAAAACGACGTGCGTCTTCGAAAGCGTATTCTCATCTTCCTGAAGAAAGGCACGGAGCACCGTGCAGAGATTCTTAGTCCACGGAGAATACGAGGCCCAGGTCACTTTGAGCGGACGGGAGTCGCAGTTAATGTTTTCAACAAGAGGGCCAAGAAGGGATTACCCAACGGATTGCCAGCCTGGCGCATTAAGGCCATTAATGCTTCGCAAAGTGTTGGAGCCACAAGAAAACTCAGAGGGGCTTCATCTGCAATATAATGCCCAGTGAGGATTAAATTCAGAACATCTCTCAAATAGTCCCAGATCTCGACAATCGTAGATGTGTGGAGACTTTCCAGAGGTTCTCGGGTCAATACACAAGATGCGAGACACGCTGAGCAACTTTCAGTCACAGGTCGAGATTCTTGCTGAGGTATGGGGACTTACAAGCCATAAGGATGTCTGAACGTGGACAGGAAAGAGCGACTTCCCATGTTAATTTGTGGAGCCCCATGCTAGCGGACTTGTTCGGCAGGATGTCACCTCGTCGGCCGTCAAGGGAAGAAACAGCAATAAGGAAGTGACAAGAAAAGCATGATGTTTCGAGCCTAGACGCATATATTGCTACTGTAGAGAGGAGAGCCGAGACCGAGGCTCCACAATTGAGGAAGGGTGCAGCGTTACAGCAGAGCGTAAGGAAGTTCATAACCAGACGCGTCGCTTGTATCGCGTTTGATGTTAACGGCGCACGCATTTTCGCAGCGGAAGAAACCTCCCTTTGTGAGAACAATAGGCGAACAATGACAGGATCAAATGTAGTACACACCTCTCCAAAGCTTCAATGGCTGAACAGGTATCAGTATCGTCAGCACATAAAGGGCCGCACATACTATTTTCCAACAATGGAAGAAAACGTGATTGCTTGTCGTATTGCAGTGTCTGTATGGCAGTTTGGAGTTCGCCTACATCTATATGTGTGAGGGCTTCAATGAGGGCTTCTTGGGCTATCTGATCCGTGAGATGTAGACAGAAAGTTTATGCATATCCACTCTCACCATCCAGGCTTACGCCTTCGATCGTGCATTTAACAAAGATACAGCAAATGGATTTAATAAGGGTCGGCGTCGCCTTGACCTGCCAGGAATGACAAGGGTTGAGAAGTTGGGCAATCAGCCAGCAGGATCGATGCAGTAGATTCGTCCACATTGCCGAGGTACTCCCCAACTCCTCACGCGACGGCGAAGTGACAATATGACTCAGCAATTGCTTTGGTACATCTGTTAGGGCTTGTGCGTTGGTAGCAATGAACGACGCACGGTGACTACGATTGCCGCATCGGAAGAAGCAGATTTTGCAGCACATAAGAGCAGCCTCTGCCAATCATGATGGCGCAGGCATCGCATGCGCAGACACAGCGAATCAGCGTGACATATCCAAGCAGTAGTCTAAGCCGTGGTCATTGATTACAACAAGAGCAAATCTGGGTTTACGTGGACCTACCAGCTGAGTTATCACGTCGGTATCCACAAATCTAGTATCATTCCATACGACCCAAATCCAAGGCACGACTCGTCCCCAGCAGAGAAGCACGATTTGAGCGCCATCGGGGTGACCGAACGGCAATAACATGTTTCCGGGTGTTCCATGAGGATCAGGATAAATGATGGCACGTATGAGATACAGGACTTCCTGAGGAAATACATAGGGAAACTTGCATGGAGTCCTCCCGACAGAATGATTTGTCTGTTTGACCACCTATATGCATTGTCATTTCCCCCGACAGCAGGGTTATGTCACGTACGGCATACAAGACCAGGATCATCGCAAACGCGATCCTGTCGCGGAGGCTCCTGCCAGGGTAAGTTTCGTCCCCTTTGCGCTTGTGGACGACATATTCGTCTGGAATTAACCTTGATAAGTAATTTCGGATGACTCTGGTCAACCAATTCGGTGCCAACCTGTTCCTGAAGTCAACACGGGAATCACAAATGCACGTTGCGTACATACGTGTCAACTCTTGGTTTCATCCCAGAAAGTTGTGGATGAAGAATATATGCGGCAAATATAAGCCGCAAGGACAGTCGGAGTGATGTACATGAAGCCACGTTAGACGTGAGGAAGTCCAACAGTTCAGCCCAGGTATCTAGATCTGAATTAGCAAGAGATACGCATAGGCTCAGATCGGTTTACAAGGCAATTGGGAAGCAGCCAGGATTGCTTCATTTTCCCTTTGACTGGCGAGCGTGCCCTCCATACCGTCCACGTCAGCGGTACCGCTGGCAATGTATACAGATGCCGTGGCAACATTGGCGAGTATTACATCAACCCAGGATACGACGGCGCCTTTGATGGAGGCTGAAAGGATACCAACGTAAAGGAATTTACGCCTATATGCAAGAAGCTTAGAAAGGAACCATTCGCTCGCTGAGAACAAACGAGTGAAAAGGCGAATGCTAGATGTGACAAGGCTACCCACTGATTTCCTTGAGCACTTCTATCAGGTCATCGCGGTCGCGCGAACCTAGAGTTGCCATTTCGCGAAGGGCATATACTATGGTGCTGGACGCTCCCCGGATAGTGGTGGCATATGTGGTATCCTGACTAATTTGCATATGTTCTCTTCGAACTAGTGTGTTGGGTTACCTTTACGAGAAGACGCATGTCGACAGTTTTCAGGTCTTGGAGAGCAGCATGCACATCTTTAAGATTTAAGCGCTTATCCGTCCGCACTGATTCGATGCTTGGTGACGGTGCCAGCCGCGTTGGATAGGAAGTAACATCGGAATGACCTACTTCCGAATCTGTGTCAGTTGCGCTGTCCATGTTATGATACAGACGCAGGGATGGCGACTGAAGTAGGAAGATAAATTGATTATATAATCTACGACCACATCAGAGGCCCCGAATTGAACTTAACAAAGTCGTTACATTCGACTGCGATTCGAGCATTTCACCACTCTGAGAAAATATGGCTTCAAATGCCTCAGCGGATTCAGCGCTCTGAAAATCCTACATTTAGCGCACGTGAGAGAATGGATGACAGTTGGGTCCCACTGACCTCGGGGCCGTGATAAGTAAGATTTTGCCATTCCTCTTCTTCTTCAACTCGAAGGGACATGAGCAACTCCCTTCGCATCACGGACATCCCTCCTTGTATATCCCGGCCCCCTTTCTCCTCCGCTTTGCGGGCAGCAACCTGGACCTCTTTGGCTTCGCCAGCCGACTTCTTCCCCTTTTTGGGAGCAGAAACTGGGGGAACATCGTCGAGATCGGGAGGTGGGGAACCATCGCCTGAATCGGAATCAGAATCTGCGCCACGGGGCCGCCGGCTTTTACGATTAAGAGCATCGAGATAGGTCAGGGTTGGTCGTAGTTGATGAGTCTCGTCGAGGGGATGTAGATGTAATGTTCCTGGATGGTTAATGAGCTTCATCCGGACGAAATAAACGAGCAATTCACCATCACGAACAACGCCCAGCATGTATGCACCAACGTGGGGAATCTCCTCACTCCTGTATCGAACTTCGGATAGGCGAGGCTCTTCACCTTCCTTTAACTTGCTTCCACTAACCTGATTCTTCTCATAGTCATCTTCCATCCTCTCGGCCCCTAGTTCCTTCGACCTTTCGGCGTTCCATACTTCAGGACGGGGGTCAACCGGGACGTGAACTTCCAAGCGGCGTGCAGTAGGCTTTAAGCGGGCTCGGATACGTTTGCCACTAATTGCCGCAGAAGGGGGGACGTCGAGCGGGCGATTAAGGAGGGGAAACTGGTGCAAGTGGAGGTTTGGTGCGAGATTGTTGGAGAGGTGAACAGGTAGCACGCTCACGATACGGTCATTTGTGTCCATTGCATCGTACAGTACAGTCGAGTGCTGGAGATATGAGACACGAGCCCGGGCCGTATCGTGCGGCCTCCGGTATGGATCAATATTATCAGATAGCTGCCTCCTCTCCATTGAAATCAGATCAGCCTCAATGGCTGGTGGGTCTAATGGCGTATAATATCTAAGACTATAGTCTCGCTGCTGCTTTGCTCTGGCCGTAAATTTCCAAGGATGACGAGAGCCATCTCCATCCATCTTTCTTGGGATCCGGTCAATGACTTCTTTTGCAAACGCTCGCTCAACACTACGGCCAGCTTGTGTCGGAGGGCTTTGAGTGCCAAGTTTGTCTTTGCAGGGATGCGGAATCTGATCTTGCGGTCTACGAAGGCAGCAGTGTCTGACACAAGCTACAAGCGGGATTAGACAACGAGAGCTGAGATGAAACCGAACCAACCTTGAAATTGCAATCTCCGCAGAGTAAAAGCAGAGCGACATCATCCACCGGGCCTGTCTCCCAGACATATAGCTTTTTGGAATGCCTGTAAGGCCCTCATTCAGCAAGCGTCATTTTTATGAAGATGGTTACTCACATGATGGTGAAGAACGCAAGGTAGTTTACTCCAAAGTCTTGAGGCCTTCTTCTGAAGTTGACAGAAGAGGGATGGAACGCAACGGCCTGAGAGTTGATGGTGGAGAGCTGTCCGTTCGTCTGGTCTATTTTGAGTATTTTCGGATACAGACCCGCCGTCAGAGCAGCGTTGATAAGAGCGTTGTTCTCGGAATGTATATCAAGCTCGGGGGGCAAGAACATGAATCTCGTCCGAGACCGATGGAATCGTGCCCTGGAGTAAGAAGGGTGTAAGCTCAAGGGTTCTCGACGGGGTAGTACAAACACACCGTGAAAGCTGCCTCACGAAGGCCTTGTCTGCTTGGATGAGCCTAGCGTCGATCAAGTACCTTGAAGATATCCAGGTCATGTCATGTTACAGTTACAAATGTTCTAAAGGTTGCTTACGCAAGGAATTGTTGCCGAAGCTCTTCGATCTGCTGCAGATTCTGAGGAAGGTTGGTGAAAGGTTGTTCTATTTGACAAACGAAAGGGCACACCTGCCGGCTGAGAAAATTCGTCTTGCAAAATTTCCGTTCCGTACTAGTACTTGAATCGGAGGAAGCTCGCCGCCAACTTGCGAATGCATTGTGCATCGTCAGGAAATCAGAATTATCTGCGATAACATTAAATGAAGTTCGAGTCCTTAAACACTGACGAACCACTCCGGAATGAGCACTTGGCCCTATCCGCCTCCTCTTCGTGACCGAACGGCGTAAGGAATGGGGACTTCGAATTGAGGGTTGCAGCGATGGTAAGAGCAGGGTCTAGACAGCGGAAAACGGTTGCCATGAGTAGGAATTTACCAATGTGGACGTCAGTTGGCAGAGCACTGAGCAGACGACCCAGAGGAGTAATATCCTCATCAGGTGTCAGCGCGCGGACCTAGCACAGTTGGATTCAAACTATGAGTGGCAATTATTAAATGAACATTGATCGAGCAAACCTCCACAAGCGCAGACACGGCTCTTTGGATGTTCACCGGGGATGGAGGGTCCAGCGCCCGGGACAGTACATCCTCAATAGACGAGCCCAGGTCGACCTTCAGGATTTTGATGCGAAGGGCAAGATCCGACAGGCTCAATCGCATGAATTCGGGATCAGGTTGATTTGCCAACTGAGGGATGTTGTGGTTTGGTCGTCTGGAAACCTGCAACAAGGGGACAAAATCGGCTTACTCGTGTATCATGACGAATCTTAGTAAAGAGGTGTAAGCATAAGCCTTCCTGAACTCTGCCCGACCGGCCTCTTCTCTGGGCGGCGTTGCTCTTCGCCACATACGTCTCTACGAGACGGCTTAACTGCCGTTTCTCGTCGAACCTGTGCCTGCGTAAGAAATTTGTGTAGGTGCTCGGCACGAACGTACCTCATTTCCTTATGCTTTCCGGAGTCGATCACGCAAGTGATGTCGGGGATGGTAATTCCCGTCTCAGCAATGTTCGTGGCTGAATGATACGTCAGCCGTGATCGTATCTACGCGCATTCGCCAACCTAATACAATTTTGCGCATGCCAGGGGGAGGCACTTCGAAGACCGCGGCTTGGTTCTCGCTTGAGATGGATGAATGTAGGAGATATATCACGAAGTCGTGGCTGGAACTAAACCGAGCGTGTTCGACTAGAAGATCGTTAAGGCGACGTATTTCCGCTATGCCGGGAAGGAATACGAGAATTGCTGCGGAAAACTTTGCGTAGGCGGTTTCAAAGCACACGCTCTCCAACAAGCGCATAATCAGGTCGTATGGAATTACACGTTCATCGAGTAGATTGACGGTCGAAACAGTTTTTGGGGAATACCGCGTTTCCAGCTTGACGTCCCTTGGTGCTGCCTCGTCGTCGTCATCGGACTGGTTTGCGCCCACGGCATCTTCGGACCATTCTTGGATATTCTTCCCCTTAAAAAAAGAGTTATTGACTGTAAAAATCTCAGAATCCAATCCTGGAGGGCAAAAGGCAACAACAGACAGCGCTTTGCGTAGGGTGACGTTTCAGTTATCGACCATTGCGTGAGTTCCACGGCGTCTTCTAGATACTTGACGTCGACGGGGAATGTTCGGCCAGGAACATGGACCACTGGGCAACCTCCAAAATACTGAGATAATTTCTGAGAGTCGACTGTTGCAGACATGAGCACGACCCTGGAATACGCCTTCATCACGTAACGTGTCGAGCCAATGAGGGTTGAATGTCCCACCTTAGATCGGGCCTTTGCACTAGCAATGCCTTCAGCACGATCAACAGAAAGTCTGATTCGATGCTTCGTTCATGGACCTTCCTTCCGTTAATGACTGAGGAGATAAATGAATTTCGGAGAAACGCGATACCTCATCGATGATAATATGCTGGATCCAACCAAAGGTTATCCTGTCAGAACGCTACTAATCAAGGAACAGTTTCCGCCCACCGTAATCTCGTTGAAGGCGATCCCGCTGTCGCCCTGTTTTCCGTCTCCTTCCAGCATTCGAATAGCGATACCATAAGTGATATACGCCAGCCGCGTGTTGCGTGAAATGTAACTTTCTAGGCGAACGGAATACCCCACGAGAGAGGCAGGTGTGCCAACTGCTCCCGGAGTGTCTCCCAACTCTTGAGACACGCGATGAGCTAGAGAGATAGCAGAGATCCTTCGAGGTTCTGCACAATAGACTTTGCAGGATTTTCCACGAGAGAGTTGGTCTTCAAGTATGAACGCTGGCACTTGCGTAGATTTCCCGCTGTCGGACATATCGGTCATGGAAAGAAGATGACACTGTTCAGGCGAACGAACCATCCCGTTTCGCCGCTCAAGACAAGGACTTGGGATGTCTCAAGTTGTTGCATAATTTCGTTTCTGTATTGCGCGATGGGTAGTTTGTTTCGCTGAGACTGCATACAATAAGATAACACGCCAAGAGAAATGCAATGTCCCGAACTGACTAGCATATCCCTGTATAATGATGATGACTGCCGAATCTCGAAGGCTTGCTTGATTTGAGCGGAAGTCTCCCTCTCTCGAAGGTTTTTTTCCGAATTGGCATGCTCAGTGATTCGAGTTACCATTCGCGAACTTTTCTCTACAGTCTGCGCAGCTGAGCCATACTGCCGAGATGAAACACTCTGGGACGAACCTTTCCTTTATCGCTCCTCGCTTCGATAATCTTCGTTAATTTGGACCAGATCGCTCTATTTGTAGCATCATCGGAAATCTTTCTTATCGCTTCGAGCTCGTCCCAAAGGTCGCGAAAGGCTGGTGCCAGAAGCCGGAAGAATGTCTGCCCAGTCCCACGCGCAAGGCTGCCTGAGGCAAAGCCCTCGGGGGCAGGGAAAGTGAGCGCATGTAGCCCAACCGTCGCTATGTATTGCTCCGCCTGAGTCATATCGAGGCAGGCCACATCTACCATCGACCATTCGCTGACTTTTCCTGAGCTCCACCGCACGCTGAGAGAAGCCCTTTTTGCTCGACTGGAACCAGAGACGCATTGGTATGTCGTCACGGCAAAGCTATCTAGCTTGTCGATCGCTCCTTGAAGAAAAGCCTTGGACGTCCGCTCAAATTTTCCCTTGGGTAGAGGCATGTCTCGAACTCTGATAGTCACCCCAGTATCTGTGACCACTGTGGAAGGCACAGCGTCAAGAATCCCGAATAGCCCTCCGTCTTCTTCTACCTTCGAATCGAAAATATCGTCTGAGTCCTCACTGACCTCCCTAGGTGGGCGAGGCGAAGGCGAAGGATTGGATTCGGCTGGCGTTGAAGGACAAGATTGTAGATCTGCAACCCCAGGACTGCCACGAAGGCGAGCTTGGAGGGCTGCCGCCTCTACTCTTTGACGCTCGGACCGGTAGTGAGCCTCGGCCTCCCGCTCGTCAAAGTGATAGAGAGACTTCACAGCCTGCAAGCGAGAGTGTAGGTCCTCGATGAGCGTATTGGTCGGACCACCTCTCGCGTTGCGCGCCGCTGCGGCACCGTCAAGCTCCAACTTGAGGCGAGCGTAGTGTACATTCGGGTCGTCACAACCATCCAGAGGCGCTGTGGATGAGGAAGAGTTTGTGCTGCGTCTCGGTACAGCAAATTTTTTGTCGCTCACCAGCCACCCGGGTCGAGCGTTGTTGTGGGATCGTTGTCAGTGTCGGTCCAGACTCGCGTAGATTGGTTCGAGAGCTGTTCACAGGAGTCTGGGGTTCTGGGGATGGCTTAGGTTTTGGCGTTGGCGCATTGCCGTCCGTAAATACTGAGTCCCGATCAATTATGAAATGGGACAAAAAATTCAGAAGGCGCCAACTTACGAGCATGTGGGTGAAGATCTTCATCGGAACAGTTCAAGAAAAGCTGCGAAGGGACGTTGCGGGTGAGGGCTACCTCGGGAATAAGACCACGTACCCATTCATATGCTTCCTCAAGGTCGACTCCGTCGACAGATTCGAGGCAAAGCAACACGGTTTCCTCCGAATAACCTAGGCGTCTCAGCACACCGTATGTAGCCCCAAAGCGAGTGACTATGTTTTCATCCGATATATCAATCCACTTGGGAGCTGGCAAGACATGTCAGCCGGAATACCGCAGGGAGCAACGACTGACATCCATACCCTTGCCATTCACAGAGTCGCGCTCCATTGACAGGATCTCACGAACAACATTCGCATCCAGATCCAACAACGGAAAAGTATTGGAGAATCGCCTTTCCGTTTCGATGGCCTGAAGAGGTTCGCCGAATGAGCAAGCGAGTCCAGTCCTCCCGCAACGTCTCCTCGTACCTTGACCGTTCGGACGATTTCCTTCTCTACCCTTTCCTGCAACTTGTCAACCAAATCTTGTAAAGATCGCTCCTCGGCA
>Ga0137397_10000473_pt1 | contig 27623 bp, 33 predicted proteins | sample czorhiz116metaG_FD_106658 | JGI IMG/M metagenome (GOLD analysis project Ga0137397, IMG submission 106658) | Vadose zone soil microbial communities from Angelo Coast Range Reserve, California, USA - czorhiz1.16 metaG | ecosystem: Environmental > Terrestrial > Soil > Vadose zone | place: USA... | reverse complement strand
CTGTAGAGTAATTGGGAGCATGTATTTTGTCCAAGAAGGCCATTGCGTTTTCGTAATCGTTATTTGACTTTGTTGTGTAAAAGCGCAGGACGAAATACCGGAAAAGCACGTAGGAAATAACATGTAAATCTGGCAGGTGCATATGCGCCTCGCGTAGGCAGCTGACAACTGCTTGTGGAGGTTGGTTCCACGCATCGATGAGGCGGTTTTGAACAGTTTTAGCAAAGCTTGCAAAGGCATCGCTTAGGACTGGCTCGGAGAGGTCCGAAGAGAGAAGCGCACGGCAGAGTACTGATATCTTCTCAACGCCGTGGATCACATTGCTAGGCTCCAACTGAACTTGAAGGGCAAGTACATGTATAAGCAATGCCGTAACCTTATTGCGCGTGACGCCAGATGTTTCAAGTGGCTGGTCTCGAAGGTAATCGAGGCACTTGACGCAGTGCACAACTTCCTTGAGCTGTCCGTACTTGACCGAGCGATGAAAAAGAGCCTCCGCAAGGGAAAATAAAGTCGTAATAGGGTTTGGACTACGTTTGGTCGAGAAGTGAAACGGTAACAATATGGCATGTGTAAATTGGAGGATCGAAGTGTCGAGGTCTTGACCGTCATCTGATAGCATGTAGCGTCGAAAATGTAGATTGGCTAGAGTCGAGAGAAAGGCAGGGCGTAGTGGATGCGATCGGGGCATGGACGAATAAAGGTGTTGGCCATCGGAGATGTGTTTGTCGATTTCATCGATAGAAGCTGCCAGTGTAGAAAACGTAGAACCAAATTCAGTTTTAGATAACCGATGCACCACGAATTGTAGAGGTACTAGTAGTGATTGGATTCGGGACTCACGTTTTGGTGCTGCCATGTTCGATTCCTCAACGACCTGGGAACTGGGAACTGGGTTGGTCGAACTCGTTGATACTTCAATTTGTTTGGCTGTGCCAGTGCCCGTCAAAGCGACGGCCGGTCCGGATTCCGGTCAGAAAGCGGTGCCAACGACTTCCTCACTGCGTCTACTGTAGTAATCCAGAAAACGTCCTATTAATTCATACAGCAATCAGTGTAACTCTGGAGCCATGCTGTCGGTATTACAGGGACATAGGTACGTGTAGGGGTCTACTGTACGAGTACGGGGCTAGGGTAAAGCAACAAATGATACAACGACGGAAAAACAACGCATACACGATGTACGCCTCCCCGAGACTTGTCACTCATGACGGCTCACGCGCTCACGACGCAGCTCCTCGCCGTGCTCTCCGCGGCGCACCCACAGCCATCGTCTGTCCAGCCGAATCCTCTTCCCGCTCGCGCTCGGCATGATTATATAACGAAGAATTGCTGCGCTGCGCTGTACGCTCGACGACGCTGGTGCCGTCGCGGAACCGCGTGCGGAAGAGGACGTTCGCATTCGTGAAGAGACCCTCCTTGAGCGAGACGACGATGAACTGCGCGCCACGGAACCGCGTGCGGAAGAGCGTGCCGATGTGTTGCGTGTGCGAGAGGTCCAGGGCTGCGTCGATCTCGTCGAGGATGTACATCGGCGCGGGCTTGAATTGTAGCAGCGCCATGATGAGCGACAGTGCGATGAGCGAGCTTTATGGGTGCGTGTTGAGTATATAGATATTCGCGTTCGTGGGATGAGTGGGGTCAGATGTGAGTGAGTAGAGAGAAACGGAGGATGGAAGCCGGCGCACCGTTGGCCACCGCTGAGTTCCGTCAGACTCTGTTTCCAGACGCTTCCCAGCTGTACTTTGATCTCAAGACCATCCATCAAATCTTGGTTATCTGGGGGCTGCAACTTCGCGAAGTTGCCCGGGAGAAGCTCCGCGAAGATGCCACCAAAGTCTCTGGATAGCCATCACCAGATCAGATGCGGTCGTGGCGTTTTGGCAGTTTGCGCGCAACTTACCCGTTCACCTTCTCCCATGTCGTCATCAAGGCGTCTCGCTTGTACCGGTCCAGCTCCTCGATCGTCTGCTCAATCTTTTCCTTGTCTTTCAGCACTGTGCCCAGCATCTTCTTCAGGCTCGCCTCGCGCTTCTCGACACTGTGTATGCACATAACGCAAATCAACTTGACTAAGCCAGGGCTCGGAAGAGAGCCACCACGTACGTATCGATCATGTTCATCACCTTCGGGTTCACCTTTTTCTTCATGCCCCGCTGCTGGTCCTCGAGTTCGCGTGCCCTTTCCTTTAGCTGAGCAATATCAAGCTTGCTAAAGTCATATTGCGACCCCGCCTGGCCAAACAGACTGTCGCGACGACGATTCGTTTAGCATAGAGCTCAATGAGGGCTGGTACTCTCACGCACTGGCTCTCCTCCGGGATCCACTCGTACTGCTTCTCGAGGTTCGTCACAGCGGTGACGTGACCTGCCTTTTCCTTCGCAAGGGCCTGGACATCGTGCTCGAGTTTCTTGATTGCGACCTCCGCGTCGGAAGCCGCCTGCTTCTTCGCCTTGATGACTTCGTCCAGCTCGCGCAACTCCGTGTCGAACCGCGTCAGTGTCGCACGCTCTTCCTGCAACCGGCGTTCCGCCTCGCCGTGCTCAGCCTGTCATCGCGATTTGAAGTTGCGTTAGATGGGACGATTCGCGGAAATTTTGTGAAAAGGTTGGCGGGGCATGTGGTTTCACGGAGGGTAACGTGTGACGTACCTCGCTCTTCGCAACTTTATCCGTGAGAGACTTGAGCTCCTTGCGCATCTTGTCGATCCCTGCGGACGCATTGGCGAGCGCATCGCGCGCAGAGGCGATGTCCGCTTCAATTTGTTCTACATGGGCACATATTTCAGGGACGGACGCAAAAAGAAGCAACACATGCACGAACCAAGCTCCAGCATCGCAGTCTGCATCTCTTTCTGTTGAGTCTTCACGCTCACAGCTTGCTTCTGCAGCGCCGCCTTTTGCTTCTGTATGCTCGCCTACGAAGGAAAGCCATTAAGTACTATGAGCTTCGATCCCGGAAACGGGATAAGGAATTACCTTGAGTTCTTCTGTTTTCCCCTCCTTGTTGTTCTTGAACTCGTCCATGTCCTTCTCGAGCTTCTTAATCTCCACCTTAGCTGCCACCTGCTTTTCCTGCGCGGCCTTGACGGCAGCCTCCATCTCAGCTATGGTCCGCTTGAGCCCTTCAACTTGTGCGCCGATCTAAGGTGAGGCGGAGGTCCCCTCAGCAAGAGAAGAGCCAGGCAGACGAGACGAGAGAGGAACAGCGACGCACCCGCGCAGCATTACTACTGCCAACCTGCTCCTGCAACAATCGCAACTCATGCTCCTTGATCTCGAGCTCGCGCGTGCGCGTCCTCCACGCGTCTCTCCCAGCGCGGCCCTTAGCCTCCTCGCGCGAGAGCGCCTCGAACGTCCCCCGCGCGTTCTCGGCGCGCTCTTCCGCGGCGCGCAGCTCCTGCGCCCGCACGAGCAGGCCGGACCCGCTCGGTGCCGCGCCGCCGGACATCGTCCCACTCGGCTCGTACACGTCTCCGTCAAGCGTGACGCTACGTACGCTGACGTTCCTCGCGAAAGTGACAGCTTGTGCGGAAGCCGCGTCGTCGCATATCAGCGTGTCGTTGAACACGAAGGCGATCGCTTCGGCCACCTCGTCTGGGTAGCCGACGAGCGAGAGCGCGGGCCGCACTTTGCCTGGTGCCAGGTGGTTCGCATTTTGTAGTTTCTAGTTGAGGGGATGGCAGGGCGATTGTCACAAAGACATCAGTGATCAGTACCTGGTGAGTAAATAGGGGCGGCACATACCTCGGCAGAAATCTTGAAAGCGCGGATCTTGTTCAGTGGGATGAGTGTCACGCGCTTCTTGATCCCGCCGCGCTCGAGGAGGTCCTTACCCACGCGTTCATTCTCCACGACAACGTTGTACAGCTTGCCACCTGCTGCGATCTCCAGCGCAGTGCTCTTCCCGTGGTCCTCGGGCTTGAGCGCAAGGAGCGATGCAACGAGGCCCTTGACCTTGCGCGTATCAAAACCCGGCGGCGGTGCGTAATTGAAATCGAGCTGCGACAGCCGGGAACGCACAGCATCCCGTTCCTAGTAGCCAGCCAGTTCCACCGTTTCTATTAAGCTCTGTGCATGTGTGTGAGAGATCAAACACGTACGTGTGTACAGCGCATCGCGTCCTCCTTTGCTCTGCGCAGCGCCTCCTCACTCGCCTGCTCCTTCTCTGCGCTCCACCCTGTCCCATCTACTTTCTTCCGCAGACTCTCGACTTCAGCCTGCATCTTCTTGATGTCGCGCTCGCCCTGGCTAGCCTCCCGTTCCACCGCCTTCCAACGGTTTTCGAGCTCGACCAGCTCACGCCTACTCATATCGAGCTTTACGCGAGCCTGCTCTTCCTCAGCAGCCGCCTGGGCCAGCCGCGCGCGGGCGTCCGCAATCTGACCCATGTATCCTCCGCCACCAGCCGACTGCGCAGAAGTACCAGCAAGACCTGTGAGGAGCGTCTGGAGAAGGTCTTCAGCAGAGGCGAGCGCCGTCTGTGTTGCGGTGTGCTTCTCTTTGACGGCAGTATACTCGGCAGTAACAGCATCGACTTGCGCCTCTTTAGCAGCTAGGGAGGCTTCGAGCTAGGCTGTATATCAGAGATCCCAAAAACAAACGACGGAAGGAATAGAAAGGCACACCTCGCCGAGCTCACGCCCAGACGCATCCCGCGCAACTTCCTCGTCCTTAATGGTGCCTTCCTTTATCTCTGCCTGCGTGCGCAACTTGACCACAGCCTTCTCAAGCTCCTTGGCTTCCCCCTCCAGCCGCGTAACCTTGCCGCCTTTCTTCAGTTCGCGATCGCGTTGGGCTTGCAGGTCGACCCGGTTCTTCTCCGCGACGCCAGCCTCGCGCAACGCCCGATCTTTCTCACGACGCGCCTGCGAGACTTCATGCTCCCGATCTGCGATCTGAGCTTCCTTGCGCGAGACCTTGGCGCGGTGGTCCGTCCATTCATATGCGCGCAGGACGCGTGCAAGGCGCTCGAGTTCGGTGCTGGCCTTCTGATATTGGATGAAAGCCCGGCGCTCGGCACGGAGCGTGTCCAGCTTGGGTGTTATCTCTTCTGCAAGTAGGGCTGTGATCTCGTCGACGCGCTTCTCTTTCTTGCCCATCGTCTTTTTGGCCTTGTCTTTGCGTTCTTCAAACATGCGGGTACCAGCGGCCTCTTCTACCATTCCGAGAATTTCTTTTGGACGCATGTTGAGTACCTAAGAATGAATGAAAAAGTGTTTGAAGGAAGGTAAGGGTATATACGAACTTTGGTGATGCGACCTTGCATGATCAAGAAGTTTGGGTTGTTGATGTTTAGTTGCACGCTCTGGAAGATGGTCTGAATAATGTTTTGCTGAGCTTTGTGGCCATTTAACAGGTATTTGGAGATATTTGGAAGAGCGATCTAGCGAGACATACGAGAAAAGGATGACCGAGACTCAGAACAAATGGAAGAAAAGGAGGCACAGTGACACACCTGTCTCGTCACTGTGATCTGAGAGTAGTTCTCCATTCCAGGTGGGCTGCTTTCCCTGTCCGAATTATCAAAGACGATGGTGACCGATGCCTTGGTGATGCCGGCCTGACCACGCTTATAGATGAGATCCTGTTGATTTTGCGCACGCATCTTGAAAGAGGAAATATAGTGAGAGGATATATACTGCTGAAAATATGGAGAACGCGTACAGATGACATGTTGGTGAGGCCGAGAACGAAACAGATCGCATCGAGGATGTTTGACTTTCCCGAACCATTGAGGCCAGTGATGGCGTTGAAAGATGGGTCCCATCCTGTGATTTGAGTCCTGACTGGGTACGATTTGAAGCCTTCGAGGATGAGCTCCTCGATACGCATGATTTGACCGTCGTGGTTGTTGCCGAATCGAAGCGAGTCGCGTTGATTTGACGCGACCACGTGCAGACCACGTGACGTTTTCCGCCGTTGCTCCGGTGCCTCGTCGTCCTCGGAACAGTTTCGGTTGCGGATTTGTCGTACGTTGATGATGTGCATTGCATTTACCTAACGCTTGTTGTGCATCTTTCTTCTCGTTTGCGTCCTCAGCCTTCATGAAAGATCTGCAACTCCCCTCGAACAACCTCAGGATTCCCATGACAGGGCGACCACGTGGAAATTTATGTTTATTTATTAATAATTTAATTTTCAAATAGGATTTATGAATGCCGCGCGGCGACGCTAGTCGTGCGTGCGCGAAAGACGGCGACCTCGTGCACCTTTCTCGCCTGCCACTCATCCGACATGTCCTTCTCAGACTTTTACCCTTCAGATCTCACCGATATCACCTCATCCTCGGATGATGACGGCGAATATACCGTCGTTAGTGCAAAGAGAACTGGTGCCAAAAAGCCCAAGCGAGATCAGCGGTCCCCATACACTATTGCCAATCCCCTCAGACCACCACGCTCGACCTCTTACTCTGTAAGAGCATTATACGGTTCGTCTTTCTTACCTCATCTTCTCCCTTCTTGCTCACCATCTATCAGAACAAATCGTCGATGGATTGATCAACCTAGATCCTGAGTATCAAAGAGGTATCCCCCCCTTTCATTCTGTTCACCGACCTCAGCCTTAAGTTACATCTCCGCGTTAGATATTGTCTGGCCAGAGCAAAAGCAGATCGGTCTCGTAGACTCTCTCTTCCGCAATTATTACATCCCACCTATCATCTTTGGTGAGACGACCTTCAACTGTCCCCATCTCAGCCTGTTCAGATTTTCTCCAAAGCCGTCTCAACTTCGGAGGATGGGAGCGAGTCTCGTGTCTGTATCGATGGGAAGCAACGTTTGACATCGATCCAAAAGTGAGCTCAATACAAATCTGACTGCTCCCATCATGTCTCTTACTCTTTCCAAGGTTCATGGATGGTCTTGTGAGTGGCATCATCTTCGGTCGCACCTTCAAAATGCAGCTTCCACACCGGAAACTATGGCGGGGAGTACATGGGTTTCGCAAACCCTTCTGGCGGTAAATGGCCTGGAGCCTTCGCTCCACTGTTTACCCGCGGAAGTGCTTGCCATTCCTTTGTGCACATACAGATCAGCGCATGGGTATCGCTCGTGCGCCCCGTTCTCACTGTCTTTTGCGACACTGCTTGTTATAGCCATTGTACTGATTTTGGGGCATCTGCTCGTAGATCCCACGTACGCCTGTCCTCTTCGTTTTGTTATTTTGCAGTCCCTTAGCTGATTTCAATCGATCCCACAGACAGAGACCAGTAAATACTTCCACTCTTCAATAGGCTTGTCTTTTAATCATGCTTTTAGCGTCACTGCCAAGCGCTACTGGTGTAAGAACTACGGGGCGAATGCTCGCCTCCTTCTACCAACCCCACTGCAACAAGCGTTCGCGAATAAACAGATTGTATGCGTCGAATATGACTGTCTGTCTGACGAACAAGAGCGTGAGATTTTTCAAGTGTGTCTCCACCCTTTGACCTCTTCACATTTACTTACATACATGTGGCTGTAGCGCGTCCAGCTTGGCGTAGCGCTGACGCCCGCTGGTATGTATTTGACCGACACATCTCCGGTATGCTTTCTTACACATAGCAGAGCGCATGCAAGCTATTACTGGCCCTTGGCCTAACTTTATCCGCGAAATTCAATCCCAAGTGCTTGGTCATGATGGGTTTGGGAATTCCTTTGACTGGGGCCGTGCTCGTGGACGTGACTTTCATGGGCTGGCTTCAATTGTCTACCTTATTGAGCAACTCCCTGCATGCAAACCACCGCCCACTTCTCAAGCCATGGAAAAATGGTTGACGCGGGCGACACCTGTCCCACCCAAGCTGCGCACTGGTGTGTTAGACACCTTTCGCGTTTACCTCGCCCTCGTGCGGGAAAAGACCTACAAGAAACCCTTGGCCCAGCGTGTCTCTCCCATCGAGTTTGTCATGATTGGTGTCATGATATTCATGAAACGTGAGACGCTCAGCTTGACCCAGCTCAGCAATGCCGTAGAAAAGATGCGGACCGACGTGCGTTCCGTGGAACAGGATGTACGCAGCAACGGGCGCGTCAGCAAACTACTGTTCAAGTTCATCATGGAAAAATTGCCAAAGCTCGTCCTGCGTAGCGACGGACAAGGAGATAAAAGTGCACAGTCATCGCTCTCTTCACTTCCCCGTGCGCCCGTATCTGCGGCCTCCCCAATAACAGCATTCCAAAGAACAGCCACTACTACAGCTACTGTACTCAAACCTGGTCCCAGGTCTGCTCGTGCGCCTGGACCAAAAAAGCGCAAGCGTCAAGCGATGAATGATGACAGCGATTATTCTCCCGATCCTGGAGAGGCCGATCAGGACTATATGCCCTTGCCACGAAAATCTGCAGGCCGTCCGGCTGCCAAAGCTGCCCGCTCTGCTGTGACAACCGATCGCCCGCCAAACGCCTCTGAACTTGAACCCACTCCACCTGTCCCGGCGCCTCCGCATACGACTAGTTTTGCCGTGAAAACCGAAAAGAACGCATCGGTAACGCCAACGCCTTCGCTGACTCCCCTGACCCCATCAACCACCTCACAGTCCGAGACCAATTCCGCGCTTGTGACCCCCGCGCCGCTCCCACTCCCCTCCCCGCAGATCAAAACCGAAAAATCTGAGCCGATTACCACTCTTGGCAAGCTCCGCACGCCAATGGATCGTCTCGCCGCACTGCGCGCCGCAAGTGCTCGTGGCGTCGCGTCATCCGCCTCTGCATCTACGTCTCCCACCGCCGTTGCGCCTGTAATGGACGGATCGCCGGACCAGCTGGTGCAAGGTAGCGCTATTGCACCGATCGAAGTCGAGGCTCTTGACAAGCTGCAGCAGATCCTGTCAATTTCGGCAGGGATTAAGGCCATATCAGATGCAAGCATGCAACAGCAAACACAATCCACGCTGCCACAATCCATGTCACCGGGAAGGCCCCTCGATAGCCAAAACAGTAATCTCAGCGCTGTATTGGCACTGCGACAGCTGGGAGCCATCCTCTCCCGCCAACCCCAGCAGCAGACCCAGCAAACTCAAGAACCGCCCAATGGAATTCCGATCCCGCGCCTGGCGGTGGCGACAGCCGTTCAAATGCCTGCGTGGCCAACCATCAAGACCGAACACTTCGAACCCCCTTTGACAGCAGACGTTCCGCGGCCAAAGGTGGGACTGCGCAGCACAGGCAACCTGCCGCATCGCCTCAATTATCGCGGCGGACGTTCGCGCTCCCGAGATTACGACCGCCGCAGTGGCGCATGGCGCGTGCATGAATACGAATACGAACGCGCTCGTGGTCGTGGTCGCGGACGAGGACGAGGATACTGCCGGCGTGCACACTCACCCCGTTCATACTCACCCCGTTCGCGCTCGCGCTCCCGTTCCTACTCTCGGTCTCGGTCTAGATCCCGCTCCCGCTCTCGTCGAGTTCATCGCCTCGGCTCCCGCTCGCGTTCGTGGGACAGAGGGAGAGACTATGGAGACTATGGCTACCACAGCGCGGGCAGCTCGACGCGCGGGCGTGGGCGTGACTGGCGTGCTTGTCTTGGCGCCAGTGCCAGTACCAGCACCGCTGGCGCTCCATGTGGCGACAGCGGTGGCGGTAGTTTTGGCGGTGGCGCTGGCAACGCAGCGGGTGGAAGTGGCGGTCTCGAGTCAGGTGTGGATGGTTACCGTCATGGAAGTGTCTCCAACACTGGGAGGAGGCGGAGTAGCCCCTCGGCCGGATTTGCGCCTCGCAAGTTTGATTACACGCGCGAAAGGTTGAGGCGAGAGCGCCAATACGAGGAGTACCTGCGCGAGCGGAAGTCGTCTGCTGGTGGTTCCTGTCATGGCCCTGACCCTGGTGGCTTCGGCGGTCCTGGAAACCGGTAGTTGTTGGGTCCAAGACGGATAGGAGGTGCGGATTTATGCTTTTTGACACAAAGAGCTTTGTTGTGTACGTGCCACTCATTACTTTTGTCCTTTTCTGTCTCTCGCTGCGGCGGCGAGGGCTGATAATATGTGTCTTTCATGTAGTGACCATTCCCTTGTTTGTGCAATTGTGCTTCTATGCACCTAGTATTCTTCCTGTCTTTCATAAATGTAGATACATCCCATTGTTGCCACGCCCGCACCCACAACGTTGATTCGGGTAATAAAGTACGGCTTGTCCTTTCTCACATGTAAAAACAGTATGCCACCCAATCGATCGGATTCCTTGCTCCTTTCGCGTCTTCTCTACATTGCGATTGACCTCGTACCTTGGATCCAGAAACTCAACGATACTACAGTAAGTAGGCCACAAATTTAGCTCAAAAACCAAAATCGGTATGACACGTGACATTTTCACAAAATAGAATGCAATTTCAAGTTACAGTATGGCCAGCGTGCATGGTTTCCATACAGCTCATATGCTCACACAGTACAATGTGGATTGGTCGCAGGCCGCGAAAAGAAAGTAACGAGCGAGGCATCCCCGGGCCAGTCCCGTGCTTTCCGTTGGAATTGCTGATCGAGCTCGTTTGGCTCGGGCCTATGTAGATTGCCTGAAATTTTCTTTATCACTTCCTGTCCTCAGAGTTGGCCTAGGGTATCGCATACCTATACTGTACTTCGACGCATACTCGTGCGTTTGACCCTCAACGTCATCCTTCAGGTCGTGCCCGCGCCCGCTTCCCTTGGCTCCGCGTGAATTCTACACTGGTACTTTCTCTGCTACAACAAGATTTTCCGACGAAATGATGGAAATCTAAACAGACAAAAGGAAGGGGGACAGAATGCATGTTGGAGCCATTTACTCGGGAGTGGTGATGAGTAAGTCAGGCTGAGCAATTTTTAACCGGGTAGTGGATGGATACTGATCGTATTGCAGTAATAAATGATGACGCCGAGCGACCATCTGAACAGGTAGTACTCGAATATTACGTCTCTGGAAAACGGGCCCCGTTAAGTTACAACACACCATTTATAGTATCCGCGCAGGGAAATCGGGACACGGAAGGACGGGGTTATGGGGAGCTCCAGTGTTCTCAACCCATTCTGTTCCTCCACCCCTCCAACAGCGACGCCAATCCCACTGGCGTCGTGTCTGTTGCCGCTACTGCTACTACAATAGTAGCACTGCAGACGGCGCGATGTATCATCAGCTGTGGCGCGCGTCTTCTCCGGCAGCAGGGCCGACTTTCCAGGCCCAAAATGGACCTAATAGAATGGAGCATGCATGAGTGATGACAGATCGATCGATCCGAGTCGGGGGGGCAAACAATTGCGGGTGAGGGTCAGTAAGGTGAAGATGAAGATGAAACAGAAGGCAAGTAAATGGGGCGTCACTATATGATGATTCAACTTTATTACGTACCGAGTGGGTCAGATGGCTCGTGCTCTGCCCCAGTCCACATCCCAATGACGCCCATTGCCGAGCCGCGTCCGCCGAGCTGCACGCCTTCGCTGGCCCACTCGCCTTGTCCGTCCTCGCGGAATGTTACCTGATACGAACAACAGTTCAACAGTCAGCCGCCCGCCTTTCCCCCCTTTTACGCTTTGAGCACGGGGATACTACGCACAAGGGTCCAGCGCACGTCTCCAGACGCGACCATCTCGACCTTCCCGCGTACGCGCGCGAGTTCAGGCGGCGCAGTGGCAGTGTGCCAGTCGCCTGCGACGTGGATCGTAGGTCTGCCGGGCCACGCCGCGGGCGCGCGAGAGTAGTGCGTGATGCGTAGCGTGAGCGGGATGATGCGCATCACTTCGTACAGCGCAGGGTTGCTGAAGCGCTGGGAGAGCCGTTGCGCCTGCGTTGTCGTCGTTAGCGCCGACGCAGGAGTGATTTGAGTAAGGAAAAGGGGTAAGAGGGAGGGAATGCGCACGTTATTGCCTGATGGGGAGGGTTGTGTGAGAGGGTTTGCTAGTTGGAAATTAAGGGGATGTGCGACGCACCGAGTAAATCGCGATAATCTAGCCAACAAATACATCGTCTGTCACCGAGTCTCAGCATAGAACAGGTCATCAAGGGCGGGGAAGGGGTCCGGTGACGCACCGCCATTGTCCCTCCACACCGGCCCAGTCCCACCCTCGCCCGTCCTCAAACACGCGCTCGCGCTCGCACCCGTCTTCCCCGCCCACCGCCACCACGGGCACCTCAGGTGGCGCAGCAGCCGGGAATCCTGGCGCGGAGCACGACCGGAGGCCCTCGGGGCTTAGAAGCGCACGGAGCACGCCCTGGTGGCGGCCCACGAGCAGGTCGCGCAAGTTGAGCTCGATCACCTGCCGCGCCGCCGCAATCCACGCCCAGTCAAAGCGCAGCTGGTCGCTCGGAATCTCTGATGCGCGTGTCCGCTGCGCGCTGGATGAGGTGGTGGCTGCGATCGGCGAGGGTGACGAGGTGGATGCGTTGTTGCCACCTTTGTGAGACGATGATGATGAGGACGAGGAGCCGTCCACGTCCCCGTCTCTTTCTTCAAGATCGTGGTCTTCGCCGTCGTCACCAAAAGACGGCCGAAATTCATCGTCATTAATATCGGAGCCCTCGATCCACCCGAGTCGGATCAGATAGGAGTTGGTGTCAGGGATCGGGGGAACTGGCGGAGCTGTGATCGGTGGTGACTCCAAAGCACCCATCTCTTCCTCTTCCTCAGCCCAGCCAGAACTTAGCTTCTGGGCCGTCGAGGAAGATGAAATACAGCGCGTTTCGAAAGGAAGGAAGGGGCCAAAGGCCCGGGACGGATGGAGGTATGCCATGTTGTAAACGCGGACACGCGCCATGCGGCGCACGCCGTCTTGCGATGCCGTGGCTGGCGTTGCCGTAGTACCGAGCACTTCGTCGCCGTCGATTTCACTTTCGCTCTCTTCGTCACTCTCGTCGCTCGTACACTCACCCTCGGGCTGAGGCACGAAATCCGAATCGTCGTCGTCGTCGCCGTCGTCGGACGACTCGGATAGATCACGGGCGACCTCATTCCTATCCCCACTATCTCGAGTTTCGGGTTCATCACCATCATCGGCTTCGACTTCGGCTTCGGCTTCGCCCTCGATAATCGATATTGCGTTAAGAGCGGCGTTGCTTATGCCGCCACCGCCACCATCGGCGTCAACATCGCCGGAAACCGCGATGGGCGGAGCAACGAGCACCGGATGCTGCGGACGCCCGGAAGAGCACGGAGTGCTGCTGGCTGGCGTCATCAGGCCAATCTGCGCAATGAGTTTCGCAAGCAAGCCGTCCCACTTGACGGGCGTCTTTTGAATCTCCGCCTCACCATCCTCGTCAAACGCTGTGAGACGCGCAATTAGTACGCAAGGCAGTCCGTGCGCGAGGACGCGCATGAGCCAGGTGGTGTTATGAGAGCCCAGGGCGATGGTGGGCTGTCTATGAGCAGCGACGAGAAGCGGGGAAAAGACTGGGTGAGGGTGCGGGGGGGCACATGCGTGACCGTGGCACGTCATGCTGGCGAGTGTATCATAGGGAAGCGGTGCAGCAGTGGATATGACGCGGAGGAGGGTCTCGAGGGCGACGCAAAGCTCAGAATCAGTGGAAGGCAGGGCTGGTGAGGCATCACTGGAGGAGAGAGAACCTGATCGCGGAGGCCGAGTGCGTCGGAAGATGAAGGCCTCGGTCCAAATTCGCAGTTTGTACTCGTCCTCCCAAGGAAAGTCATGGCATTTCTTGCCTTTGCCTTTGCTTCTCTTGTTCAAGACGTTTAGGTCGAGTTGATTCCAGGGCGCTCTTCCGTGTGTGCGCAGGTCGCGAGCAGGGCGTGGGTCGTCAAAGACGACGAGAAACATTTCGCGCCAGAGATGCTTGTGAAACTGATGGTAGACGATGGCGCAAAGGGAGTGACATGTCTGGGAAAGCGTTGCAGCTATGCGAGTGTCACCTAGAAGGGTAGAGATGATGATTATCTCCTCGATCAGTTCGGGGGGGAGCGAGAGAAGTGAAGGCCTGGCGGGAGCCATGAGCCAGTCAGGTATTCAATGTAGGGAAGAGGGAAATAGCGCGCAAGATGCGTCAAATTTAAATGCCGGAAGAAAAAGATTAGACTGTTGTGCGCTAGATACGGATATAGAACAAATGCAGTTGGGTCACGACAACAAGCTTTGGTGTCATAATGTGTTGATGTTTGCTTGCTGCGGTTGTGGGCAAAACGTTACAGTAGGGTCGGAACAAGTGAGTGGATACCTCGGATCGTGCCGAAGAAAGCCGAGAAAGCCGGCGTGGTTAAACGCCGAACCGTGACCGAGCAACCATGATAACTCCCACTCAAGAGCAAATCCTCGTCCCCGCTCCAACAGACGGCGACCCGCCAACGACCAGATGCAAAAAATGCAAAGTACCCCTCCCAGACGCCACATGGAAGAACTGCGATCGCTGTCGAAAAAACAGGACAGAAAACTATAACCGCTGGAAGAAATCTGTCGAGGGAAGGACTCAGATGAACGTCTTTAACTCATCAGGCCCCCTCCCATTCGAAGCTCAGTCTTCATCTGCACCTGCAACCGACGTGGCTCCGAAGAATGCACGTCACAGCACGTCCAAGCAGGTCTCAGGCCCTATCGCCTCTCATCAACTTCCCAGCGAGCGCAATCCCAACGGGCTTCCGACAGGGGGCCCACGACCCCAGGCCGCCACAAGCGACCAACTACAATCGGCGTCTGCCTCCGCTATACCAACAGACACCCTTCACATCCCAGAATTTCAATGGTCGGACGAGCTCGTCGATTGCGTCTCGGAACTACGACCCCGCTCGACATTTTTCGGCAAGTTTTCCGTCATTGCAGATCCTGCGGTGGGCAATGCCAGTCGGGCTTACATGTTCGCGGAGCAACTGCGCGCCAGGGGACTCGCCATTTCGTACGTCAATCCCCCTCTTCTTCCGCTTCTCGCGTTGTAACACTGACTCGCGTCCGCGTCTGTGGGGCAGGAAAAATTCAAGATCGAGTACAATCAAAGGTAGCAACCCTTCCAACCTATGTGCGCTCGTACATTTGTGCAGATGTCAGGAAGCGTGTTCCGGCCGGATAATCATCTCTGTTGATGATGACGTGTCACACCCACATGGTGTGCGTGGACAGCGCATCGGTGTCGCCGTCTTACACTCCTAGGGTTGAGATCCGCTCAAGAGCTCTGTCACTTTGGACCCATGCTTTACTCCTGACTAGAGTTGTGTTCATTGGCTTTTTCCTCTCTGGCTGAGCCGTATGTACGTACTATTTGTTGCCATGTATCGTATTCTCAACCCTGTACACCGCCCCACACCTCCAAGCCATGAGTAGTGTGCGCGGGGTGTCTAAATTTGTAATCGCGAATAGATAGCTTGGATGGTATGTACCCATCCGGACCGATACAGTATCTTAGTCGTCAACGAGAACGCCGCGGACGAGACCCACTTTGCTCCGTGTGGCGTATATGCTGACCCACTTCAGGCGCCAACTCATATTACGAATTATGACCACCAGGAGACAATTGGTGGGGTACGGGATCCAATCAGGGGGTCAATGGGGGCGTAAAATCACATCGCTTAACGTTCAACGTTCAACGTTCAACCCGTGCGGCGCGTGCGGGCTCGGGGCCGATAACGGAAGACCGTAGTACCTCCGCCGACGGGTCCGCGTCTACCACCGTGACTATCCTTATCATTCTCTGTGGTACTATCACGGTATATGCGCCTCAGTACGTCCCGCTTATCAGTACCATGAGCAGCCCATCTACGCAGGGCGTATCAACGACTACGATGTTCGTAATTGTGCTCACACGGCGTGGGCCACCGGGACAAGGCGGCGCCCCAAGGCCGTGGGGGGGGGCAAAGCCTAAAGTGTACAGTAGACAGTAGACAGAGGTTCAGGGGGTGGAAGAAACAGGTGTTCGGATCCGCGAAACACGAAGGCAGTCCTGTCGAGCGCACTATGGGGACGAGGGAATGCAAACCTTTCACGATTTTCAGAAACTCAAGCCTAGGCGGACAAAGCAAGCTCAAGGAAGAATAAAAAGGCTTAGAACGGAACCAAGTGACTCCGAGAATAACTCCGGGTCGGAGGGGACTCTTACAATGCAGACTGGCCAAGGAAGGTCACGGTATGGCTTTTATACTTGGGAGCGCGCCCATTTATTAATAAGTTAGACGGCTCTGATTAGGTTAACAACTGAGGTTTTTCCTCATGCACTCGCACTTCTCCGTTCCGCGTCCGCGATCTCTCGAGCTCAGTTTGCGAACGGTTCTTTGTTCTCGCCCCGGAGGACATTTCTCTCTCGCGCCCTCACGTTCCTCTTCGAGAACGCGACCTGCCTCGGATCTCTCAATCTCTCGAACTCACCAGCTGAGCCTCATCGGCGATGCCCAGCTTAATTGCCAGTGGGGCGTCCAACGGGATTGTGTCCGGGAGCAGCAGGATTGCCAGTGTCAGTGCCACTGCGAGCGGGAGCGGCAGGATTGCCAGTGCCAGTGCCACCGGGAGCGAGATTGCCACCGGCAGTGGGATTTCCACCGTGAGTGGGGGGATCGAGTGGACCCGGGGAGATGCCACCAATACGATAATCATCCGTGGCATGGGTCCATCTGTACATCTGGAGAACGTTAAGGGGCTCATCGCCAGTCCTCCTAGGGACCCTAGAGCAAATTCAATTATCATGAAGGGCCTTTAAACCAACAAGTAGATTTCCGTACCTGTACTGAATCTGGGCAGACAGAGCAGGGGGAATAGTAGATGCGGCGAGGGCAAGGACAGCGAGAATCATGTAAGAGCGCATGTTCGAAAATATTTGTTATGAATGGAAAAAAAAGACCCGAGTGGGCGTGAATGCAATGAGTGGGTGAATGAAATGTCTGGGCTACAGGGGGGAGTCAGGATGCCATACCCTACAAGAAAGACAAGGCTCTGTGCTCACCAACCAGTGCCTTGGAAATGGAACGAATGCTGAGCAAGGAGCTGAGAGATCCTTCCTGCCGCACAGCGACAAACTTATAAGAGAGAGAGATGGCTCCATCGTAATCATGATGATGACCATATGAGACATGGCCGCGATCCTCTCTGGAGCAACGCTTTTTTGATAACAGGTATCGATCGCGGATAGATCTTAAAAAGCTGGCTGCTCACACTGCGCGTACCCAGAAGCCCCAAAGTGCTGGATGCAGTTTCCGAACGATTCAGGGCCAAAGATTAGGATTTTTTCCCTCAAATCGGCACTGGCTACAGTAGTACAACGAGCGACCAAAGGAGAATTGCCAGTTTTATGCCATTGTAAATCCGATGGGCATGATGACATTTGGGCGTTGTCCCTGGCAATATATGAACGTCATTATCGTCGTCGAGAACGGTCCAGGGGAATAGATAAAAATGAAAATTTCCGAGTCATTTCACTAGATTACAGCCGTGAGGGGGAGGGGATGCGGAGAGAAATACGAGAGGGTTATCCTTATCATCTATCCAAACTTCGGCATGTCCTTATCCACTTCACACACTATAAGGGTGCGTTCGGCGTCGCGAGATATAGTACCACTGACAGCCAAAGAAATTTTACGTTGAGAACTTGAGATATTGACTGCCGCGTGCGAGAAAATGTGTGTGTCATTTGACTGATGATTTGAGAAAGTTTCCAGAGCTGTAGAAATCGTATGTCGATCGTGGCAATATCAGCCAACTCGAGATTCTGCCTCGACCCATGATTTCCTCGAGATAACCACGACTACGACAGCGTGTTACCCACGTGATGCACAGGTCACGCAAATTTCAAACCCCGAAGTCCGTTCCTCCAATACTCCTCGCAACCCTGCCATGCCTTCAGTCTTGAATGCAGTCATCATGCATCATGATTCGTGACTATGAACTCCGGGGATGGTGACGCACCACTGACGAGCAAACCGAAGAACAAGGCCACAATAATAATGTGACGTAGTACGTCCGAAAATGTGTCGTCTGTGGGCCGCAAAGCGCATTGCACGGGAAATCGCGAGGATGGATACAATCGTGGTGGGTGATGACGAAGCGGGCGTGGGAAATGGCAGGGAACGAATGGTCCAGCAAGAGACATGTCAGGCTGGCTTGGCCAGTTGCTAATATATGCATGGCGCTTCACGACCACAATCTAGAGAAACGACCGAGACGCACGCGAAGGGACTTTCCAGTGCGTGTTGGAAGGCTTCCCAAAAAGTCCGCGTGAACCGGAACTCTGGGCTGGCTTGCAACCTGGCGTGCATTGATGAAGGCAATGAGCGCGTCACCAGCATGGTCCCCCCCAGGACATACGACCTCCTTCGGCTCTGGTAGTAGCGGTTCTCCATTCCATCGTAGGGGGCGGAAGAGGTCCCCGACGACGCCGCCATGCACACGAAGGGTCCTCACGTTGTTAAACGATCTAAGAAGATTTCGCCACTCTGTGTTGCCAGCCTCACCGTGTTGCCCCAACGACGAAGTGTGTCCACCGTGGTCAAGGGTGAAGTCCAACACCCCAGAGAATACTGCGCCAGTATGTCTACCACGGGCGAGCCGTAGGTACAATAAAAGACAAAGTCCCAGGTAGCATGCTGACGCCCCGCCATCTTTGGCAGACGTGCGCAAGCTTATACCATCACAGTTCGCCGCCTCATTCTCTCCTGTCCAGGATACAGGTGTTATCGCCCTCATCCTCTTCTGGGGGGATTGGTCGATAAAGATAGAAAATATTAAGGAGCGAATCGTCGTCCAAGATGTGGATAGATGTCACGGTAGTACTTGGTGATCTGTCATCCTCAACTTGGAACTCATCGTGAGCGACCGTCCCATCGCATGGCGCAGGGCTTTGAACACTGTAGAATCGCCGTGTTAACTCACAATCCGATAAGACAAACTGAAGGCAAGATTAGGGAGCCTACTTCGAGGGTTGTGTGTCAGTCACGGTATTAGTTGCATCTTGGCCGATCCTTTCGTTGAATGGAAGACACTGAGGGGAATCCCCTCAAGGGATTGCTTTTTTTACTTTTCTGAAAAAAAGTACGAAAAGTAAACGCGAGGTTTTCCTGATGCAAGAGGTTCTTGACAACTTGTTGTTGTACTTGCTCCCAAGGGTTCGAAACGAACAGTTTTCGTGACTATAGTCCCGGACGTGACCGAACCGAACATGGCCTAACTGAACAAGCTGATCCGAGTCTGAGTCGAGGATCCTGCAGGACTCCGGGTGCCGCATTTGCTCACCAGTCCCTTTCCCTTCCCACTGACACGCAACTGCGGCTGAAGTGCCTTTTAAACCCAAACCGTGTCTGGTTAACATGTCATACACCTGGGCTCAAGGGAGCAGTCATGCACCGCAGAGCAAAGGATGTACCAGGTGCACCTCCGAGTCGCCGCTGCAAACCCCGCTGGATATCCCAGATCTTGCAAATCTACGCCTGTTTTGATTTCAACATCAGCGGGAATTCGCAAGAAGTCAAAGGCCGATAGGTGCTCCACAGGCCTTCTTCACAGTTGCCTTTTGAGTAGGCGAAGCCCATACCCTCTTTTACTGTCAGATAACCCAGTCGCGCCTAAAGAATACAATTACATCCCTACATGTAGGCCGCAGTGGGAAGCATAGTGTCCAGTTCAGCGTAAAGAAATCAGTGGCACTCAGAGCGACTACTCTGGCACCTTTCAAGGCGAATACATGCCAAGAAACTACTATATGCAGATAAATTAATCACAAGGAAAGAGCTAATACAGACGTCTCATCAATTTGAATAGTCCAGGCATACACCCGAGATTTCGGCGACGGGCTTCTCCCTTTTGATATGAATGCATCATCGCCATCGCCCTACGGCGGAGTATGCGCGTCAGGTTGAGTGAGAGCTCATCAGAAGAACACAACACCCAGGGGCACCAAAATCATTCAAATAAATCACATTTTCCCTTTTTGTGTGTACCACCATGCCATCACCCCTTCTTCCCCCGGATTCCACGTCTCGGGGGTTATTCCGGGGAGGGTGAATCATGTAATTTGTTGATGGATCCCGCCACGGGTGTCGAGGACGAGCTCGAGCCCCTCAGACCTGCCCGCACAATGATCAGTGTGGGGCATAGCGCCTGTATACGGTATAAGATATAAGTGAGTATCACAGACAGACAATCGAACAACGTTCAAATGGGGGGAACCCACGCTGATCTGGCCGAGCGCTGTGGCGAACACGACGCCTGTGCAGCAGGCAAAAATAAATCTTTTAACTCTAAAAAAAGCCGTGCTAGACGACGAGAAGCCGAGTAAGAAGACGGTGGTGACGCTGTAGAGAGCGCCAGATTCGATGAGGATCCAGAGGATGGCATGGCGGGATGCGCGGATCCCCGTTGAATTCCATGCTTTTATCGATCTCCAGAACCGATACACGATCAGTAGCGTTGCCCCAACCTGCGTCGCTATCGAGACACCATGTCGTCCTCGGCCAATCGTGGACCCTTGCGACGAAGAAGGTGTCCGTGGGGGTGAAGTGCGAGAGATTTGCGAGGGCAATGTAGGTTAGTAAGAATAGTGAGACCCTCCGTTCCCTCGAGACGAATACGCTAAGGGACACCTCCAAGCTGCTTACCTCCTGTTGCAATGCATAGCACAATCTAAGGAAGAGGATGGAGGGCCGACACCACGTTTGTCAGTAGAGTATAGAGCGGACTGCAGGACCGAAGGCACGAATGGGGCAGTGAGCCAGAGATTTCGATCACAGATTACCCATAGGCGCCATACCTAGTTGCGAAGTGAATATACGACGAACCAAAGACAATTTGATGCAAGTGACGAAAGACAAACCAGGATGGCGTCTCCGACGAGACTCTGATGCATGGTTTTGATAGCGATGAGGGTGTCAGTACGCTGTATATTCTGATATTCTGATTTTCGACGTTACTAGGCGCACATTGGTGATGTAGAGGACTTCTTGCGCAACGTGCTCCGGTGTGGCCTGATTGAGTAGATACAACGAGGTTCCATCGGGTATGTCCGCTCCACCCGACGAAGGCTCTGATCAATTGGACGAGGATCGTGATGACGCGTCCCGTTGCGAGCGCGAATTGCACAGAGCATCATGCTGCACATTAACATCAGCATTTTGCAAATTGCAAACCGGAGGATGCCGGAATGGCCAGCTCACATATTCGCTCCCTTCAGTCCTTTCATGTAGAGCACACGGACACACAAAATGAAGACGCAGATCCTGTGCGATTTTTTCCCTTGTATGTCAACGAGTAGGGAAAGGGGGGGAAGGAAAGGGCGGCGTACTTGATTCCTATTTAGAAATGCCAGTGGACCCGGACCGGGTTCGTCACAGTGTGAAAGAAAAATCGTTCATCACGCACCATATAGACGACCTACGATCCACGAAGAGACGATGGCGACCAGATTCCTTATCGGGTCAGCTCGAATCGGAGGAGGTCCAGACATCGTGATGGCTCAAGAGGGTATTGCGAAGATGAGGCACCCATTGGCGAACAGCCCTACATATTAAGTACTCGGAGGCTCCTTCGCAAACGCATTCGGAAAATGGTCCGGCATGGAGATTATCGGAAGAACATGTAATCCAACAATGCGAACACTTGTGCCAAAAATCCATCACGTGAGCGAGGAAATAGCAGTGATTGATACGGTTATCTGATACCTCCAGAAAGCCTTACCAGTCAGAGCGGCGCCGAGACTGTGGGACCTTGTTCGTGAATTGGGAGCTCGCAAGGTCAATTTCTCCAAGTTCAATTAAGGGATCACAGGGTCCAATAGTGGGCAGTACAAATACTCCTGGCTCTCTGCCACACGTATGACCAATGAACATGGCAGTGAAATTGTTATTAGTAAAACTACAGGGCTCACCGGGGTTTCGAGAAATTCCATTCACCGACGGACTCAGCCTCACGCCCAAGATTACCCCCGCTGCCCCTGTCACCGTGACGGCGGCCACGCACTGTTGCACTGGCACATTCAAGTTGGCCATGACACCGACACAGACAGGGAGCGGACAATTTACTGCAGTTTTACTGTTCAATACGGTACAATGACCAGGTGGTACTAGCTCTCGGCGGCGTTCGTGATAGGTTACAACGCTCAAGCCATGGTCTTGCGAATTGTTACCCACCAGCATCATGATGTTGCTTACCACCGCGCCATATCGAGTGACAACGAAGGAAAGGTCAAAAAGTCTTACAACCCAACCATGTCATCGTAATTATGATTATCAACGCTATTACAACATGAATAGTGGTCTAGTCAATCAACCATTAATCATCGACCCATCGACCCAACCACCTTCAACTCCACCAGTCGCGTCCTAGTTATGATAAAAAAGAACGAATTTTCATTATATACCATCCACATGATCCACGTTCCGCATATGAACAGCTCCGTTACTTTCTCCCACCACCACCACCGCTACTCGCACCGCCACTCCCAGGATTTAAGATGCCAGCGCTACCAAAGGCACTGCCGCCCATGGGCGTCATGGGCCGGTCCGTGCTTGCCGTCGGGCGAGACACCTGTGCCTGAGACGGTCGAGCAGGCAGCGGATGTGATGCAAACGACTGCTGTTGTTGCTGCTGTCCACCTTGAATGGCAGCCTTGGCCGCGCGAACCGCCGCAAGGCGATCGACTTTCGCGGATGGTCGCGATGCGAATGTCGCGAGCATGGATTCCACCGCGGCCAGGTTTTTCGAGGTGGATGTGAATTGTGAACTGGGGGAGGAGAGGGGTGCGGGTAATTGTGTAGGTGGGGCGGTCGTTGGTCCCGAGGAGTGGATGGAGGAAGATGGCGGTACGATTACCATCGGGCGGTGTGCGGCGGATGACGATGCTTGTTGCGAGTGCAGTTCCGGCTTCTTGAGGGAGAGGCTGGTGGCCATCCGTTGAGACAGCCCAGGAGAAGGCGTTGGTGTGTAGTCTATCATATCGTATGAGCACTCTTATTCGTCCCCTCAAACGACAGACAATGCGTACCGCTCGTCCTTTGCCGCTTAGCAGGGGGGTCCACGTCCATCGGGATGGGCGTATCCTTGGCGCTGCTCGGACCCAATGCCGCTTCGTGTGACTTCTCTAGACGGTCTAAAAAGACGAGGTAGTAACCCATGTGCTCCGATTTCCACATCAGATCCTTGGTCTCGTTGCGCGCCGCCATGCGAAGCGCGTGGAGCGCATCCGCTAGCCGCGATGCCGACAGCTTTTCCTGGAACTCGAAAACGAGCAGGATCATCATCACAAGGTCTATCGGCGCTATTGTCGCAGGACCACGGGACACCTTGAGACAGTCCGGATATGCCACAAGCGTATCGACGAGCAGTTTGTATGTATGCTGCACCCGCTTCTTCCATGCCGGGTCAAGCGGTGCGGCGTCCTTAAGCCAGGCTGTCTGTTGGGCCGTGGTAGTGGCAGAACGTTTGATGATGGGTCGTGGGTCGAGAATTATCTGTATGGATTGCGCAATCCAACGAAACGCAGCATCACGCCGGTCGTTAAAGCCGAGGGAGCGGAGGTGCATCGCAAATTCCGTCACGAGCTCATGTACGAGGGTCTGCCGTGGTGTCGGGGCCTCTGCCTTCATTTTCTCAGCATAATTGAGAGCCATCCCAAGTTGTACACGCTGGGAATAAGAAGTACGAACACTGCACAATGTCAGACGCGGGCACAACGCACCCGAAATATCTCGCGCTCATCGTCCTCTGTGATCTCCATGTACTCAATACATACAATCTGTTTGTTGGCAAACATCCGCTTGTACTTTTCCGGGAGTTGCTTTCCAGGCTTCCCGGCTTTATGTTTGTACCAGAACTTTTTCTTGGTCTCACTGCGATAGATTAGCTGGGGTTAAGAGGGTGAAATAGCATTATCTTACTTGTCTCTATCTACCCGAGCCAATCGCAGAGGGTATAAGCAAGGAGGAAACGGAGCAGCCGCGTATGGTGAGACTTACGGTAAATCTGTGGCGAAACTCTTGTTAACAAGTAGTGCGTAGGAGTTCAGGAAAGAGACCTACCAAACCATCCATAAATCTGAGGAACGGCCACTTGCGTAAGTCGAGATGGGGAGCTCAGAAGCAGGAAAATGGCTTACTTCTGGATCGAGGTCAAGCGCTGCTTTCCGTCGATACAAACTCGTCGTTCCGTGCCGTCGGGTGACTGGGATACCGCTGAGCGCGCAAATGAGCACCGTACGTGACAGAGAAGCCGGCCACGTTACCAAAGATGATAGGTGGGATGTAAAAGTTCCGAAAGATGGAGTCTACGAGGCCAATCTGCTTGGTTTCTGACCAGACGACATCTATCACACAAGGACCGGGGGGTTAAGAGGAGCAGGCGATGACCGGGGAAGTTCCACACACCGCGTTGATAGTGGGGATCCAAGTCAATTATACCCTCAATTATTTGGTCTAAATCGCGGCGTTAGAGAGTAGAAGGAGGACTGAGCTTCGTAAGGACAGCGTACCATAAAGTGCCTGGGCTGTATATGTTGTTGAGCGTGGAGGTCTAAGAACGTTCTTGAATGAAAAGTCGTCACTGTCAGCCTTCGCGCCAGTCGATTTCTTCCTCTTTGCAATGGGGGTTTCTGAATCCGAAGAGTAATCTGAAGCCGAGGCCATCGTTCCGCAGGCTGCCCGTCTGTAATGTGAGTCGAGACTCGAGAAGCAAAAGTGCTCATCGGCTCGTGACTTATGCGTGACTCGTGACGGTCACGGGCACAAACCACCAAAAGTGGTGTGGTGGCCGATCAAGCGAGCCAGTGCCGGTGACGGTTCGGTATAATGAGCTCAAGGAAGGTCCCTTTGCCTAGTCGACCTCTCCCTCAAGCTACAACGAGCAGGCTGAGGAACGCAGCTAATAACGCTTCTTCGGCTACAACAACCGCAAAACGCGACTCGTTTGCAGCAGAGCTCGAGCGTGGTTCGTCCCATTCCGTGATTCGCCCCCGTTCCTCACCCACACGCGCCATTACAGACCCACAATTGTCCACTGCAAAGAGGCAACAGCGTACTCATACGCTGAATACGACACTCTCTCAGGCATCCCTCGAGCGTAAGCTTGCCGCCGCAGAGGCAACGCGATTACAGCTCGAAACGCGTCTCCGCGAACGCGACACGACGATCGAGCGTCTCGAAGCTGACCGCCGTTTACTCGCTGAGCGTGAGCAAGAGGAGAGAGAGGAAAAGGAGCGTATTTCTAAGGAGCGCGAGGAAGAAAAGGTGGGCGGTAGAGCTATCCCTGCCATTACTGCCCCGCTCATGCAGGCATCACTATCTGCTAGACAAAGGCAGACCAACACATCCGCTCCCTGCGCTCTGCGTTAAACACTCTACAAGAGGACCATGCCGATTTCCAGGACAAGTACGATGCGCTGTCACACACAACATCTCAAAAGCTCGCCGCGCAAGCCACGGAGCTCACCACGCGCGAGCGCCAAGTCGAATCCCTCACCGTTGAACTGTACGCGGCGCACGAAGCAGCCACAGTCCACAGCGCCGAAGTGCTACGTCTGCAATCCGCGCTCGACTCTCAGGCCGCTACGCAGGCAGACCTCTCGCGGCACGAGGCAGAAGAGGCAAGCTGGTCCGTGCTGCGCGCCGAGCTCACGCGCCAGGCGGAACATACACGTCAACTTGAGGCGGCGCATGCGCGCGCGAAGGCTGAGCTTAGCGCCCTACGCGAACGCCACACGGCCATCGAGGTACTCCGTGAAGAGAATCGTGCCCTCGAGCGTCGCGCGGCTTCCGTGGATGAGCTGCGCGAGAGCGTCGTGCGTCTTGAGGCCGAGGTAGAGGCGGCGCATGCAGAGCGCGAAGCGTGGTGTGTCTCTTTTTACGTTTTTATATTCCTGGCACGAACCTCATGGGTGCATCTAGGGCAAGGAATGCAGTGCCCGAGACACCCTCCACAACCCCCGTCTCGATCACTCAGAGCCTGTCGGCACTACGTCTGGAACACGCGCATCTTCTTGAAGAGCACGGTGCAGACCGCGCGACGCTGCGCCAACGCGAAGCGGAGCTCGCTGACACACAGGCCCGCGAGGTGGATACTCGCGCAACTGCCGATACCCTCCTCCAGGCCACTCGTACCGCGGAGGACCGCGCGGCGAGGGCTGAGCGCGCTGCCGTGCTTGCTGAGCGGGAGGTTGGATTCCTGAAGGCGCTGAACGTACGTTCGCCGTTCGCACTTTACTTGCCCGGTGTCTCTTCCGTGTGGAAAAGTTGATTCACTCGCCACAAATAGGCGAGCTACGCAAGCGAAGAAGCCTCGCAGGGTCTTGGTTACATAGACCAGGCCAACGAGCAACATATCAAGGATCTCGAAGGCTTGGTGGGCGAGTACAAGGCCCACATCGGCGCGCTCGAAGCAGAAGTCCAAGAACTCGCAAAGCGGCCCGCACTCAGCCAGGGCTCAGGTTTGCAAGCTTTACGTGAAGAATTAGTCAACGAGAAGCAGGCACTTCGAGAAGCGCGACGGGGTACGTCACGCCGCCGTCTTCTCGCCCCTTCACCCTTTAGAAACTAACATATTTTCTGCAACCATTTAGTACTGGAAGAGAAAGAAGAAGCAACGCAGAAGGACGGGGAGCAGATCGAAGAACTCGAGCAGACCCTCTTCGAGCTTCGCGGGGAAATCGGCGCAGGACGACATGTCCCGCCTGGTGTGCGCGTACTCTCGCTCAGCGCGAATCCCGCTCAGGACTGGGCGGACCTGCGCCAGGCTGCACTCGATAGGCTCAAAGAGGAGAACGCGGCGCTCCTACAGCGCCTCTCTACCCTCGAAGCATCCGGCGCACAAAGCGCCGCATCTGTATCCGATGCCACGACCACCAATGCCGAAAGTTCCAGCACAACGACCGAACTCGTGCCGCGCGCTAGCTGGGCAGCGGTCTGCCAGGAAAAGGCCCAGCTCGAGGAAGAGCTGCGTCAGAAGGAGAAGCGGATGTTGCGCCTCAGACAGGTGTTTGCTGCCAAGACGACCGAATTCCGCGAGGCACTCTCGGCGATCCTAGGCATCAAGGTTGCGTTTTACGATAACGGCCAGGTGCGGGTCACGTCGCAGTACGATCTCGGCGCCGCGTTTGTGTTTCAGCCCTCGCCGCGGGACCGTGACGCTGCCAAGGACGGCAATGCAGGTGCGGCGCGGATGCAGCTTGTTGCGCAGGGCGAGGGAGGTCCGCAGGAGCTACCGCAATTGATGCGGAATTGGGTCGAGATCGAGCAGAGTATACCGTGCTTCTTGGCGAGCGTCACGCTCGAGTGTTATGATAAGTGGAAGCGCGAGCGCGAGATGGGCGGCGCCGGGGAGTGATGTGCTGGGAAGGGGAGCTCTTGGAGATCGAGCGTGTATTTATTCTCGTGCATAATTGCTTTCTTTATGGTGGCCCACTGTGTGCAAATCAGGGTATGAAAAAGTGTTGTAAGTGTTAAATAAGTTAAATAATTCTAAGGGTTTTCTCATTCAGAAAATGTTGAAGAGTTAAAGGAAATATTTCAGCTTTTTGAGTGAAAAAAAATCCATAAAAAAACTTCAACTCTGATTAGACTCTTCCTGGCCCAATAAATTCCTGGTAGAATTAATCAAACTCTTCCATTGGAATTGTTTTAGGCAACTGAGGGAGGAGCAGGTTGGCTTGGCCCATGGATAGTGTATCTCATATCACATAACTACTTGTTTGGCATGATGATTTAGTGCTATTCTATTGTTAATTGACAAGCAGCTAACTCCTTTTTTTTTTTTTTTTTTTTTTTTTTTAACGTCTT
>Ga0137397_10000472_pt1 | contig 27627 bp, 26 predicted proteins | sample czorhiz116metaG_FD_106658 | JGI IMG/M metagenome (GOLD analysis project Ga0137397, IMG submission 106658) | Vadose zone soil microbial communities from Angelo Coast Range Reserve, California, USA - czorhiz1.16 metaG | ecosystem: Environmental > Terrestrial > Soil > Vadose zone | place: USA... | reverse complement strand
TCGGCGTGCGACACGGCGACGCGCGCGAGCAGCTCGAGCGTCGGGTCGTTCCGAACCGTGCCGCCCTCGACGATGCCGCAGTGCCCGTGGCTCGTGTACTGGCACAGGCACACGTCCGTGAGGACCAGAAGGTCCGGCACCACGTCCTTCACCGCCCGCACGGCCTGCTGCACGATGCCGTCCTCGGCGTACGCCTCGGAGCCGCGCGGGTCTTTCTCGACCGGCAGGCCGAACAGCAGCACGCCGGGAATCCCCATGCTCGCGACGTCCTTCATGTCCTTCACCAGCTCGTCGATGGACAGCCGGAACTGGCCGGGCATCGAGCCGATCGGCTCGCGCACGCCCCGGCCGTGGACGACGAAGAGCGGATAGACGAGGTCGTCGACGGCCAGCACGGTCTCGCGGATCAGCTTGCGCAGCAACGGCTTCTCGCGCAGACGCCTCGGACGGAACATCGCATGCGCCATTACACGCTCCTTCTGGGTCGGCGACCGGCATTCCTCGCGGCACGGGAGAAGTACTCGGCGAGGGCCCGCGCGAGGGCGGGAATCGTGTACTCGCTCGGCATCACGTCGGTGGGCAGGCCGTATTCGGCGGCGGTCGCCGCCGTGATCGGGCCGATGGAGGCGAAGGTGATGCGTCCTCGCCAGGCGCTCCGCTCGTCGTCGCTGAACTGCTCGGCGAAGTTCCGCGCGGTGGACGAGCTCGTGAACGTGACGGCGTCGACGGCACCCGAGGCGAGCGCCTCGCGCAGGCGAACGACGCCGTCGTCGATGCGGCGCGTCTGGTACGCGGGCACCTCGGTCACGACGGCGCCCAGCCTCCGGAGCTCGACGACCAGCACGTCGCGCGTCTCCTTGGCCCTGGGCAGCAGCACGCGATCGCCCGACCCGACGACCGCGCGCAGCCGCTCGACCAGCGCCTCGGCGCGGTACTCGGCGGGGACCACCTCGGGCCGGACACCGTGCTCGGCGAGCGCATCGGCCGTCGCGGGACCGATCGCCGCCACCCGCTTGCGCGCCATCGCGGCCCACGGCAACCCCCGGGCGGCCAGCCGCCGGTCCATCATGGCGACACCGTTCACGCTCGTGAAGATCACCCAGGCGAACGACTCCAGCGCGGCCAGGGCTGTGTCCAGCGGCTCCCACGACGGGGGAGACTCGATGACGATCGTCGGCGCTTGCAGGACGCGCGCCCCCGCGGCTTCCAGCAACTCGACGAACCGCTGCGCCTGGGCGCGGGCCCGCGTCACCACGATAGTCCGGCCTTCGAGCGGCCGCTCCTCGGTCGCGCGACCTATCCGCGCCATGGCGTCACCGGCTTGAGCGGAGCCACCGAGGTCGCCCCTTGTTCGAGAAGCGAGTCCGCGAGGCGCCGGCCCAGCCTCTCCGGCCCCTCCGGAGATCCGACCGCGCTGGCGCGAAGGACCTTGCGCCCGTCCTCGCTGGCGACGAGCGCGGTCATCCTGAGGCTGCTCCCGTCGAGGACCGCGTGGGCGGCCACCGGCGAGTTGCACGACGCGCCCAGGCGCCCGAGGCACGCGCGCTCCGCCAGCGCGCAGGCGCGCGTCGGCGCGTGGTCGAGCCTCTCGAGCAGGGACAGCATGCGCCGGTCGTCAGCCCGCGCCTCGACGGCCAGGACGCCCTGGCCGACCGCGGGCACGAACGCCTCCGGATCGAGCGGCTGGAGGTGCGCCGGGCCGAGGCCCAGACGCTTGAGGCCGGCCGCGGCGAGCAGCACGCCGTCCCATCCTTCGCTGGCGAGTTTTTTGAGCCGCGTGTCCACGTTCCCCCGGACCGGCTCGACGATGAGGTCGGGCCGCAGCGCCAGGGCGAGCGCGCGGCGGCGCGGGCTCCCGGTGCCGAGCCGCGCACCCGCGCGCAGATCCTCGAACCGATGCGGCTCGCGCGTCACGAGGACGTCGCGCGGGTCTTCCCGCTCCGGGAACGCGGCGAGGGCGAGGCCCGCCGGAATCTCCGCGGGCAAGTCCTTCAGGCTGTGCACGGCGCAATCGAGCGCGCCGGCGAGGAGCATCTCCTCGATCTCCTTCACGAAGAGTCCCTTGCCGCCGATCGCGGCCAGCTGGATCTCCAGGCGGCGGTCACCCTCGGTCCGCACGGGCACGATCTCGACGTCGGCGCCCAGCGCGCGCAGCGGCGCCGCGACGCTCTGGGCCTGGACCAGCGCGAGCGGGCTTCCGCGCGTCCCGATCTTGATGGTCGGAGCGGGCGGCTTCATTGGCGGCCCAGGCCGAAGAGCTCGTGGACGAGCGCCAGCCAGGAGCGGGGCGAGCCGGCGCGCGACGACTCCCGGAGCTTGGTGATCGGCGCGTGCAGGATCTTGTTCACGATCGCCGTCGAGAGCGCCTCGATCGCCTCGCGCGTCTCGGGCGTGGCGCCGGGCAGCCGGGCCAGCGTGCGCTTGACCTCGCCGGTTCGAATGGCCTCGAGCCGCTCGCGGAGCGACACGATCGTGGGAATCACCTCGACGTCGCCGAGCCTGGCCAGGAACTTCGCCACCTCCCGCTCGACGAGCGCCTCGGCCCGGTGCGCCTCGCGGCCGCGCTCGCGGATGTTCGCGTCGACGACCTGCTTGAGGTCGTCGATGTCGTAGCAGTACACCCCGTCGAGGGAGTCGACGGTGTCCTCCACGTCGCGCGGGACGGCGATGTCGATGAAGAAGAGCGGTCGTCCGCGCCGTCCGTTGATGACCCGCTGGACGGTGTCGCGCCTGATCACCGGCTCGGGCGCGCCCGTGGACGCGATCACGATGTCGACGGTGGCGAGCGCCGTCGCCAGCTCGTCGAAAGGCACCGCGGTGCCCGCCAGCGCGCGAGCCATCTCCTGGGCGCGCGCCCAGGTGCGGTTGGCGACGTACAGCGGGAACGCGCCCTGCTCGACGAGGTGCCGGGCGGCGAGCTCGCTCATCTTGCCCGCGCCGACGAGCAGGACGGCCTTGCCGTCGAGCCCGGCGAAGATCTTCTTGGCCAGCTCGACCGCGGCGAACGAGACGGACACGGCGTGCCGCGCGATCTCCGTCTCCGTCCGCACCTTCTTGGCGACGGCGAAGGCCTGCGTGAACAGCGTGTGAAGCGCGGGACCGACCGCCTCGCACGACTGGGCGAGCGCGAATGCGTCCTTCACCTGGCCGAGGATCTGAGGCTCGCCGATCATCATGGAGTCGAGGCTCGACGCCACGCGGAACACGTGGCGAACCGCGTCGCCGTCGGCGTGCGTGTACAGCACCGCCTCCACGGCGGCCGGCTCCACGCCGCGGTGGCGGCACAGCCGGCGGAACGTGGTGGCGCGCGCCTCGCCGGGCACGTCGGCGACGGCGTACACCTCGACCCGATTGCACGTCGAGAGGATGAGGGCCTCGCGGACGATCCCTGTCGCGGCGATGTCGCGGAGCAGCTCGCGCAGCTTGTCCTCGTCGACGGCCAGCTGCTCCCGCAGCTCCACCGGGGCGTTTCGGTGCGAGAGGCCGGCCACGAAGAGCGGCATCTAGCCGCCGTGCCTCCCGGGCAAGAACAGCCCCGCTCCCAGCGTGAGCACGAGCGCCGCGAATCCGAGGATCGCGAAATACGCCCCGCGGCGCCCGTGCCAGCCGCCGGCGGCGCGCCCCGCGAGGGTCGCGGCGTAGACCGCCCAGGCGACGTAAGACGAGAGCGCCAGTGGATCGAAGGTGAAGACGCTGCCCCAGGCGGCTCCCGCCCACAGGACACCCAGGATCAACCCCGTCGTCAGGAACGGGAACCCGAGCGCGAGCGTGCGATACGTGAGCCGGTCGAGCGTCGCGAGGGCCGGGAGCGTGTAGTAGAGGGTCCCCAGGCGCTTGGCCTTGAGCTGGCGTTCCTGGAGCAGGTACATCACCGCGCCCGCGAAGTTGAGCACGAAGGCGGCGATGCCCACGAGCGCCAGCCCGATGTGCACCCAGAGCCACACGCCGCCGAGCGTCGGCCCGATCAGCGGCCGCGTCGCCGTCGCCTGCAGGCTGAAGGCGAGCGCGACAGGCAGTACAAAGGCGCCGAGGACCGAGAGGCCGTAGCGGCGCTCCAGCCACATCTCCAGGAGAACGACGACCCACACGGCCACGGAGACCGCTTCGGAGAGGCTGCCGAGGGGCGGGCGGCCGAGGTCGAGCGCCAGGGCGAGCAGGGCGACCGTGTGGAGCACCCACGCCGCCATGGTGGCCAGTGAGGCGAGGCGGTGCAGCACCTCCTCGCGCTGGACCAGGTAGGCCAGGGCGAGGCCCGTGGCAGCGACGTACCCGATGATCGCTAGCGTCAACAGGGTCTGGTGCATAGCTCTAAAAACTCAAGCGCAGCGAGAGTTTACCACATTTCCGATGCGAATTAGCCGCGGGCGAGCAGAGTGATCGGAGCCGGGATCGGCCGCCGGTAGCCGGCGCGCTCTGCGACGAGATCGAAGTGAGGAGAGCCCCAGTCCTCGACGAGGGCCGATTGGCCGTTCCATCGCACACGTCGGTCCAGCTCCTTCACGTACGAGCGGCACCCTTTGCAGGCGATCACCACGAAGCCCTGGTCCTGGTCCCCAGGCTCGAGCCGCACCAGGTCCCGGCTGCTCTCGCTTCCGCAGAACGGGCACTTCATGCGCGAGTAGAGCCAGGCGCCGCCGCAGAGATGACACGCCAGGCGCCTGCGGCCGTCCTCGAGCACATCGGAAAAGCCTGGAGGACCGCCGCAGAACGGGCACGCGCCGAGCCTCCACGCGTCCCCGTCCAGGTGGGGCCGCACGGAGGCGAAGTAGGCGTCGAGGGGCGGCCTCAGGCTGCCGTACGCGAGGAAGGTAACCAGCTCTGGGCCGAGGCCGGAAATTTCTTCGACCGCGCCCGTCCCGATTCGGCCCGGAGCCGGAAGCAGCGCTTCGGGTCCGATCGCGCCGCGATCCCATGCGCCGGCGAATCGATGCAGGGCGGGGCCCGCGTCTTCACGAAGCTCGGCCAGGCGCTCCATCAGCGCGCCGAGCAGATCTTCGAGCTCGTCGGCGCCGATCGCGACGGACGCCTCGGCCAGCAAGGGAACGCCCCTCTCCCAGCGCTGGCGGCACTCCGGCGCGCCCCACGCGAGCGGTGTCAGCCGCGCCGGGGACCACCGGGCCCAGTGATCGAGGATGTCGCCGTAGACGCCGAGTGTCGCGCGGAACGCAGGACGCCGCTCGAGCAGATCGTCCCACTCCGCCCTGAGGGTCACGCGGGCGAGCCCTTCGAGGGGAGGCGAAAGGACCAGGGGGTCCGCGCGGGCCCCCTGGAGGCCGAGCAACGGCGCCGGCTCAGACCTGGCCCGCCGCCATGATCAGAGTCTTCACCAGGAACCCTCCGACGAGGACCAGCACTGACATGACGGCGGTGAGCCCGACGGAGGGGCGCTTGAGCGCCACCAGGCCCAACAGCAGCGGAACGACGGAGCCGACCACGATGGCCCCGCCCCAGAAGAGCGTGCTGTAGGGGCCGCTGGTGATCAGCGTGAGGGCGCTCAGAGCTTGCGTCGAACCCGACGCTCGGACCGACCAGACGAACCCGATCACCGCGATCAGCTGGATCAGGAGCGCCAGCACGGTGGTCGTTGCGAGCCGGGCGATGCCGTCGCGGCTGCGGCGCCGGAGTGCGGCCAGCACCAGCGCGATGGCCGCGGCGCCCGACGAGCCGCCGACCGCCAGAAACAACGCGCCGAGCGTGTGGGCGTTGATCCAGAGCGGCCGCGACGTCGCGCCGAGGAGCACGCCGGGATATGCGGCAAGGAAGAATCCAAGGAATCCACCGATGACCCCGACGATGAGCTTGGGCGCGGACAGGTTTCGGGCCTTGCCCAGGTCCTCGAGCAGCGTGAGGAACGCCGCCAGGAACGCGGCGGTCGAGAAGCCGAGGAGGGCCCACGCCCCCATGCTCATCGGGGAGAGCGGGTTGAAGGTCAGCACCATGTTCATGAACCGGACCGGCACGCCGAGATCGACGATGAGAATCACCGGACACGGCAGGAGCGCGATCAGGGCCAGGTAGTATCCGACCCTCGTCACATCCCGGTATCGCACGGAGTCGATGATCAGCGCCGCGGTGGCGATGACGAACGCGCCGCCCGCGAGGCCGCCCAGAAAGAAATAGACGTCGATGAGAAACGGCCAGTGCGCCGACTGGAGCAGCGCCATGCTTAGCCCTCCCCGCCCGGGCCGCGCTGACGGAAGGCGACCAGCGCCCCGAGGCCGACGAGCACGGCCGAGCCGATCGACAGCAGCGAGTCGACGAGGATGTTCTTCTGCGGGAGCTTCGGGTTCTCCGGCAGGCCGTAGGTCGTCGGCTTCGACAGGAGGAGGAAGAACGCGTTGAGGCCTCCCAGGAAGCCGGACGAGTCGGCGCCGTAGAGCTGCGCGTCCTTGAACCCCATCGCCTTCAGCGTCTCGACGCGCTTCTGCGCCTTCGGCACCAGCTCATCGCGGAAGCCGAACTGGATTGACTCGGTCGGGCACGCCTTGGCGCACGCCGGCCCGAGGCCGTTGTGGATGCGGTCGTTGCAAAATGTGCACTTCTTGGCCGTGCCGGTGTTCTCGTTGAAGCTCACCACGCCGAACGGGCACGCGGAGACGCAGTAGCGACAGCCGTTGCACACGTCCTGGTTGATGTTGACCGTCCCGAACTGCGTCCGGTAGATCGCGCCCGTCGGGCACGCGTTCAGGCACCCCGCGTCGGCGCAGTGCTTGCACACGTCGGACATGAGCAGCCACGCCAGGTCGCCGGTGGGCTTGGGCTCCTCGATGAAGCGCACCAGCCGGAAGGTCTTGTCCGTGAAGTGGGTGTGGTTCTGGTAGGTCCCGGTCCAATCCGGTACCTCCAGGCCGAGCTCGTTCCACTGCTTGCATGCGACCTGACACGCGCGGCAGCCGATGCACAGCGACGTGTCGGTGAACATCGCCAGCGTGCGCGCCATGACTACACCACCCCCTTCTTCACGTTGCAGGTGAAGGCCTTCGTCTCCTGGATGTAGACGTTGGGATCGCCGACGGTGGCGGAGAGGTCGTTGGTGATGTCACCCTTGCTGCCGGGCAGCTCTGCGATCCCGTTGTAGCCCCAGTGCCAGGGCACGCCGATCTGGTGCACCTTCTTGCCGTCGATGATGAACGGCTTGAGCCGGTGCGTCACCATCGCCCGCACGTGGATCTTGCCCCGCGGCGTCGAGACCGTGACCATCTCGCCGTTCTTGAGGCCGAGCTCGGCGGCCAGCTCGTGGCTGATCTCCGTAAAGTGCGAATAGTGCAGCTCCGCCAGCATCGGCAGGTAGCGGGACATGACACCGGAGAGATGGTGCTCGGTCAGCCGGTAGGTCGTGATGACGTAGGGATAGTCGGGCGACCCGACGCCCGCCAGCTCGTTCTTCTGGTCGGGCACCTTCCAGATCTTCGCCACGGGATTGCTCTGTTGCTTCGACAACAGGTTTTTGACGGGCGACTCGATCGGCTCGTAGTGCTCCGGGAACGGGCCGTCGTTCAGCGGGCCGAAGAAGCCGCCCACCAGGTCCGTGCGCATGATGAACGGCTTGTCGCCGTTCTTGGCATCGGGGGCCAGGAAGGCGTTGAAGTCCGGCACGTCCAGGCCCACCCACTTGCCCTTCTTGTCGGGCACGTTGGAGGGCGCCTCCGGATCCCACCAGATGAGCTTCTTTTTCTCGCTCCACGGCTTGCCGGCGAGGTCGGCGGCCGCCCGGTTGTAGAGGATGCGCCGGTTCGCGGGCCATGCGAATCCCCAGCCGTGCCCGAGATAGTCCTTCTCGTCGGCCGGCTTCCGCGAGTTCGCCTTGTTGACGAGCTTTCCGTCCGGGCCTTCGACGGTGACGCCGGTGTAGATCCAGCAGCCTCCGGCCGTCGTGCCGTCGTCGGTCATATGCGCGAAGGTGTTGAGCGGCTGGCCTTTCCTGTAGGTGAGCTTGCCGTCCTTGTCGGTGATGTCCGCGGTCGCGTAGCCGTTGACCTCCTTGAGGACCTCGACCATGTCCGGCTCTTTGGGGTTGTCCCCGTACTTGAAGCTCGCCGCGAGGAATCCCTTGTCCCGCTCCTTCGTGGAGCCGGCATAGAGCTTCTGGAGCCGCTGCGCGAGCGTGCACACGAACTCGGCGTCCGAGGTCACGTCGCCGGGCGGGCTCGCCGCCTTCTCGTGCCACTGGATCAGCCGCATCGTGTTGGTCAGCGAGCCGTCTTTCTCGGCGGCCGGCGCGGCCGGCATGAAGAAGACCTCGGTCTTGACGTTCTTGGGATCGGTACCCGGCGCCTTCCACACCTCGGCCGTCTCGGTCAGGAAGATGTCCTTGACGACGAGCCAGTCGAGTCGCTGCATGGCGGTGCGGGCGAGCTTGGCGTTGGGGCCGCCGACCGCGGGGTTCTGGCCCAGGGCGAGGAAGCCCTTGATCAACCCGTTGTACATGTCCACGAAGATGTGCTGGTGGCTGTAGGCGTCCGCCGACGCGCGCTTGGGCAGCCACTGGTAGCCGAACTCGTTGTCCTTCGTCGCCGCGTCGCCGTAGAACGCCTTGAGCAGGCTCACGAAGAATTTCGGCTTGTTGACCCAGAACCCACCCTTCGGCGTCTCCTTCTCCATGTATGCCGTGAGGTCGGGGTGGATGTCTCGCAGCGGCTGCGCCATGTACCCGGGCAGCTCGTGGTAGAGGAGCTCGAGGTCCGTGGCCCCCTGGACGTTGGCGTGTCCGCGGAGCGCCGTGACGCCGCCGCCGGGCCGGCCGATGTTTCCGAGCAGGAGCTGCAGCATGCAGAGGGCGCGGATGTTCTCGACGCCGTTGGTGTGCTGGGTGAGATTGAGGGCGTAGGTGATGGTCCCGGTCTTCTCCCGCCCCGAGTTGGAGCAGAAGAGCTGGGCCGCTTCCTCGAACTTCGCCTTCGGGATGCCGCAGACGCGCTCCACCATGTGGGGCGTGTAGCGGCTGTAGTGCCGCTTCATGAGCTGGAACACGGAGCTGGGGTCCCGGAGCGTTGGGTCGCGCTTGGGGTTCCCCTCGCCGTCGAGCTGGTACTTCCAGGAGGTCCGGTCGTAGGTCCCCTTCGCCGGGTCGAACCCGGTGAAGAGACCGTTGCCGTCCGTCGCCGTCTTGAACGCGGGGTCGATGAGGAAGGGCGCGTTCGTGTAGTGAACGACGTAGTCCTTGAAGTAGAGGTTGTTCTGGATCGCGTAGTTGATGAGGCCGCCGAAGAACGCGATGTTCGTGCCCGACCGGATCGGCACGTGGATGTCGGCGGCGGCGCTCGTGCGCGTGAACCGCGGGTCCACGTGGATGAGCTTCGCGCCGCGCTCCTTGGCCTTCATCACCCACTGGAACCCCACCGGGTGGTTCTCGGCCATGTTGGACGTGGCCATGATCACATCCGCGTTCTGGATGTCGATCAGGTTCGTCGTCATCGCCCCGCGACCGAACGTGGTCCCCAAAGCTGGGACCGTGGCGGAGTGTCAGACTCGGGCCTGGTGTTCGTGGTAGACGATGCCGAAGGTTCGGTTGAGCTTGGACAGGAGGTAGCACTCCTCGTTGTCGGCGCACGCCGATCCGAGCGAGGCGATCGCCTCCAGCCGGTTCACGGTCACCACGCGGCCTTCCTTGTCCTTCTCCTTCTCGATGAAGTACTGCTCGCGCGCGGCGTGGTAGCGCATGGCGATCTGGTCGTACATCCAGTCGAGCGGCTTCTCCTCCCATTTGTCCGACCCGGGCGCGCGGTAGAGCGCCTTCGTCGGCCGCAGGGGATTGTTGGAGAGCTGGATGGTCGCCGCGCCCTTGGGGCAGAGTCGGCCCAGCGTGTGCGGCGTGTCCGGGTCGCCCTCGATGTCGATGATCTTGTCGTCCTTGGTGTAGATCAACTGACCGCAACCGACCGCGCAGTACGGGCACACGCTACGGAAGGCCTTGGCCTCCTTGATCTTCAGGGAGGTGGCGGCGGCCTCGACCGGTGCCAGATCGACTCCCTTGCCCGCGACCGCGACCCCTGCAGCCGTCGCGCTCCCGAGCTTGAGAAAATCACGCCGGGACAAACTCATGGAGTTCCTCCTTGCAGCCCTTGCCGACGACTCTGTCGTCGACAGGCCTGGCTGGGGCCGGCGACCGGTCGCATCACGAGCATCCGCGACGCGGCGCTTACCACTCCGGGCTGGTGAGCTCGTCCCACACGCGGCGCACGACGACGATCCGCTGGGGACTTCCCGTTTTTCCTTCGAGTTTGACGATGTCGCCAGGGTTGAGCGTCTGAAGGTCCGCGCTGATGCCCTGGTCAGAGACAACGAGGGTTTCCTTGGAGCACGACAGATCGGTGCAGGCTTCGGATTCCTCTTTGACCCGGACGCGCCCCGAGGCCTGGTCCACGGCTACGACGATCAGTCGGTTCTTCCGGAGGGACTCCGTCAAGCTTTGTGCCATCGCCTGGGTCCTCCTGGATGCGGGTGGGTAGTCACGGCATGCTAATGTGGTCAGATCAGAATTGTCAAGACGCGCTGCCCGCTAAGTGCCCGGCTTCGTGTGAGAAGTCTCTCCAGTGCCGGGCAGCGCCTTGCCTACCCGCTCTGCTCCGTGCGCGCATAGAGGGCAAGGCGCTCGTCGAGCAGCCTGCTCGCTTCCTCGGTCTGTGAGGCCTGAAGAAGCTCGACGATGCGGCGGCGGGTCGCCAGATCCACGATCGGGCCGTGCAGCAGGGGGTTGTAAAATTTACCCAGCTCGAGCAGGATCCTGTCGATTCGCGCTACGTCGTCCAGATGTGCCTGAGCCTCCTTGAAGAGTTCGACGGCGTAGTCGTCGCGCTTGCGAAACCGAAGCCCACGGCGGTGGCGCTCCGTCTCCGCCGCGTCGTCCAGGGCCTCGTCAGCCACGGGGCGCGACGACCTCCTCGCCGAGGAGCAGTCCAGCACCCGCGTAGAGATTCAGACCGTCACCGCGAACGTATCCGCACACCGTGATGTTGAGCTGCTCGGCCAGGCCCACCGCCATCTCGGTCGGCGACGTCCGCGAGGCCACGAGCGGGACGCCCATGCGGGCGGCCTTCAGGAGCATCTCGGAGGAGACGCGCCCGGTGGAGAGGAGGATGCGGTCCTCGGTCGGAATCCCGCGCAGCAGCGCCGCGCCCTTGATCTTGTCGACCGCGTTGTGCCGGCCGACGTCCTCGGCGACCAGCAGAAGGCGCTCGCCGTCGCTCAGGGCCGCCCCGTGGATGCCCCGCGAAGCCCGGTAGTGGACCGCGGCGGCGAAGAGATCCTTCATCCCGAGAGCGAGGGCCTCCGGGCGGACGCGCAGCGTCGAGGACAGCCGGGGGAAGAGCCGATGGTCGATGCGAAACGTGATCCCGCCGCCGCACCCTGAGGTGAGAATCCGCTCGGTCGGCAGCGTCACCGGGCCCGCGAGCGTGATCTCGGCCCGCCCGTCGACCGGCGAGACCTCGACGCGGCGGATCTCGTCGAGCCCGCTGATGACCTTTTCCATCCAGAGATAGCCCACCACCAGCGCCTCGAGGTCGATGGGCGAGCAGAGGAGCGTCAGGAATTTCTCGCCGTTCACGTAGAGGGTCAGGGGTTGCTCGCGAACGACTTCCCCGGCGATCTCGTCGCCGTGGTTGCCGCGGACCCTGATGTAGGTGCGCATCACCTGCTCACACGCGATTCTAGCGCGGATACAGGACCCGAACCAACGCGAGTCCGTGCGCGGGCGCCGTCGGGCCCGCGCGCGTGCGGTCGCGCGACGCGCGAACGGCGTCGAGCCAGTCGGCGTCGCGGGCGCCGCGTCCGACCGCGACCGCGCTGCCGACGATGTTCCGCGCCATGTGGTGCAGATAGCGATCCGCCGAGAGCAGCACCGCGAGCCGCTCCTTCCGGCGGATCACGTGGAGCGCCCGCACGACGCAGATCGGGTCCTTCGCGCGTCCCGGTGCGGCGCAGAACGCGCCGAAGTCGTGGCGGCCGCGGAGCCTCGCCAGCGCGCGCCGCATCGCGTCCGCGTCGAGCACCTGGGGGACGTGCCAGGCGTAGCGGGAGAGGAGCGGGTTCGCGACCGGGCCGTTGTCGATGAGGAACGCGTAGCGCTTGCCGGTCGCCGCGCGCCGCGCGTCGAAGCCCGCCGGCGCCTCGCGGGCGTCGAGAACGCGGATGTCGCGCGGAAGGTCGGCGTTGAGGGCGCCGCGAATGCCGGCGGCGGCGACGCGCGCCGTGGTCGTCAGCGACGCGACCTGCCGCAGGGCGTGCACGCCCGCGTCGGTCCGGCTGGCGCCCGTGACGCGGGTGTCCGCGCCGAACCGGCGGCGCGCCGCCTCGAGCAGGGCCCCCTGCACCGTGCGGGCGCCGGGCTGGACCTGCCAGCCGTGATAGTCGGTGCCGTCATAGGACAGCACCAGACGGAAGGTCAAGCGGCCCGGCGCTATCGCGGCGGCGGGTGGCGCCCCGGGCTGCGTGCCGGGACGAAGGTGAGCCAAACGACCGCGACCAGCAGGAAGAGAATGATGTCGATCGCGATCTCCCACGAGAACCCGGGCAGCACGGCCGGCGCGACCTGGCGCTTGAGCCAGTCCTGGCGCTCGAAGTCTTTCGGCTCGTAGTACGCCGGGTCGTAGCCGCGGACGGCGTCGACGAACCGCACGACCAGCGGCACCGCGACGTACGCGACCACCACGATCGTGAAGAACACCGCCAGGTGGAAGCGCTCGTGGCGGCCGAAGCGACGGTGGTAGTAGCGGCGGAGGGACATCACCGCCGGCCGCTCCGGGTCTGCGGCCGGCCGGCGGACGGCCGCCTAGGACCGGAGCAGCAGCTCGGCGATCTGGACGGCATTCGTGGCCGCGCCCTTGCGCAGCTGGTCGCCGACCACCCAGAAGCTCAGTCCGTTGGGGCTCGAGAGATCTTCGCGGATCCGGCCGACGAAGCAGTCGTCCTGCCCCTCGACGGCGATCGGCATCGGGTAGCGCTGCTGGGCGGGGTCGTCCCAGAGCTTGAGACCGGGGAACTGCTCGAAGAGATCGCGGGCGCGTCCGGCGGTGATCTTGACCTCGGTCTCGGCGGTGACCGCGATCGAGTGCGAGGTGAAGACCGGCACCCGCACCGTGGTCGGCGCGACGCGGAGCCCCGGCGCCTCGAGGATCTTGCGCGTCTCGTTCACGAGCTTCATCTCTTCGGCGGTATAGCCGTCGGGCCCGAACCGGTCGATCGCCGGGACGAGGTTGAAGGCGATCTGGTGGGGGAAGTGCCGGGGCACCATCGCCTCGCCCCGCGCCCACGCCAGGGTCTGCTCCCGCAGCTCGGCGATGCCGTTGACCCCCGCGCCGGAGACCGCCTGGAAGCTGGTCGCGATCACGCGGGTGAGCCGCCCCGCGTCGTGCAGCGGCTTGAGCGGCATCACCGTCACGATCGTCGTGCAGTTCGGGCTCGCCAGGATGCCGTGGTGATGCCGGGCCGCGTGCGCGTTGATCTCGGGGACGACGAGGGGCACGTCCGGGTCCATCCGGTAGGCGTTCGACTTGTCGATCACGGTCGCGCCGGCCTTGACGATCATCGGCGCGTACTCCTTCGACTGGGCCGAGCCCGCCGAGCAGAAGGCGATGTCCACGCCCTTGAACGCCGACGGCTCGACTCTCCGGATGCCGAGGGGCTCACCCCGGAAGGTCACCGTCTTCCCGACCGAGCGCTCGGAGGCGAAGGCGCGCAGCTCGCGCACCGGGAACTTCCGCTCCTCGAGAATCCTGAGGGTCGTCTGCCCGGCGGCGCCGGTGGCGCCCACCACCGCGACACAGAGGCCGGAGGCCATCAGTAGAGCCGCTCCACTTCGCGCACGATCAGGTCTCCCATCTCCCGTGTCCCGGTCGGCCTCACGCCCGGCGCCGCGATGTCCGCCGTCCGGTGACCCTGCTCGAGCACCCGCAGCACCGCCTGCTCGATCCGGTCGGCGTCCTTCTCCATGCTCAGCGAGTACCGCAGCAGCATCGCCGCCGAGAGGATCGCGGCGATCGGGTTCGCGATGCCCTTGCCGGCGATGTCGGGCGCGGTCCCGTGAACCGGCTCGTACATGCCGACCGACCCGCCGAGCGACGCCGACGGCAGCATCCCCATCGAGCCGGCGAGGATCGCGGCCTCATCGGACAAAATATCACCGAAGGTGTTCTCGGTCACAATCGTGTCGAACTGTGTCGGCCGCTGCACCAGGGCCATCGCGCAGTTGTCGACGAGGATGTGGTCGAGCGTCACGTCCGGGTACTCGCGGCCGACGCGCGTCACCACCTCGCGCCAGAGCTGCGACACCACCAGCACGTTCACCTTGTCGACCGAGGTGAGGCGCCGCCGGCGCTTGCGGGCGACGTCGAACCCGATCCGCGCGATCCGCTCGACCTCGCGCGAGGTGTACGCCATCGTGTTGATCGCCCGTGCCCCGCCGTCGGCGAAGCGCTCGACGCCCCGGGGCTCGCCGAAGTAAAGCCCCCCCGTCAATTCGCGGATGACCATGAGATCGGTCCCCTCGACGATCTGACGCTTGAGCGGCGAGGCGTCGACGAGCATGGGAAAGCACTTGGCCGGACGGAGGTTGGCGTAGAGATCCAGCTCCTTGCGAATCGCGAGGAGCCCGCGTTCGGGTCGCTGCTCGTGCGGCACGTCGTCCCACTTCGGCCCGCCGACCGCGCCGAAGAGGATCGCGTGCGACGCGCGGCACAGCTCGAGCGTTCCCGGAGCCAGCGGCTTGCCGGTCGCGTCGATCGCCGCGCCGCCCACCAGCCCTCGCTCGAACTCGAACGTGGCGCCCGTGCCCTTGCCCACGGTCTCGAGCACGCGGACGGCCTCGGGCGTGACCTCCTGGCCGATTCCGTCCCCCGGCAGGACCGCGATCCGGTACGTCGCCATCACCTGGCCTCCACGCCCCCCTGACCTAGGGGCCGACTTCCTTCATTCGCTGGGACGACGGCTGGGCCACCCGGTTCAGGGCACGGAGGTACGCGCGGGCGCTCGCCTCGATGACGTCCGTCGAGGCGCCCTTACCCGAGACCAGCGTGCCGTCGAAGTCGATCTTCATCGAGACCTCGCCGATCGCGTCCTTCCCCGACGTGGCCGATCGCAGCGAGTAGTCCTGGAGCCGGCCCTTGAGGCCGGTGATGGCGTCGATGGCCGCCAGCACCGCGTCGACCGGCCCGTCGCCGACGCCCGAGTCCTGGAACGTCTGCCCTTCCTTCTTCAGGCGCACCGTCGCCGACGGCACGACCCCCGTGCCGCTGATGACGTGGAGATAGTCGAGCACGTAGAGCGGCGTCGTCTGCGTGGCGTCGTCGGTCACGATCGCCATCAGGTCCTCGTCGTAGACCTCCTTCTTCCGGTCGGCAAGGTCCTTGAACGCCTTGAACGCCCGGTCGAGCTCTGGACCGGCCAGCGCGAAACCGAGCTCCTTGAGCCGCGACGCGAGCGCGGCCCGCCCGGAGTGCTTGCCGAGGACGAGCTTGTTCGACGCGCGCCCGATGTCCTCGGGGCGCATGATCTCGTAGGTGAGCTTCTCCTTGAGCACCCCGTCCTGATGGATCCCGGCCTCGTGGGCGAACGCGTTCTCGCCGACGATCGCCTTGTTCGGCTGGACGTGCACGCCGGTGATGTGGGAGAGCAGCCGCGACGACTTGAAGATCTCCTCGGTCCGGACACGCGTGTCGATCCCGAAGTAGTCTTTCCGCGTCCGGAGCGCCATCACGATCTCCTCGAGGGACGCGTTGCCCGCCCGCTCGCCGATCCCGTTGATGGTGCACTCCACCTGCCGGGCGCCGTGCATGAGCGCGGTCAGCGAGTTCGCCACCGCCTGCCCGAGATCGTTGTGGCAGTGGACGGAGAGGACGACCTTGTCGATGCCCTGGACCTTCTCGCGGATGCGGGCGATCCGCTCGCCCCACTCGCGCGGGATCGCGTAGCCGACGGTGTCGGGGATGTTGATCGTGCCGGCACCGGCCTCGATCACCGCCGACAGAACGTCGCACATGTAGTCGAAGTCGGAGCGTGATGCGTCCTCCGGCGAGAACTCCACGTCCTCGCAGTACGCCCGCGCGTGACGGACCGCGTCGACCGAGGCCTTGAGCACCTCGGCCCGGGACTTGCGCAGCTTGTACTTCAGATGGATGTCGGAGGTCGCGACGAACGTGTGGATGCGCGGCTTCCGGGCGTACTTCACGGCCTCCCAGCAGCGGTCGATGTCGCCCAGCCCGACGCGGGAGAGGCCGCAGATCGACGGCGCCTGCTCCAAGGTCCCGACCTGCTTGGCCACTTCGCGGGTGGCCTCGAAGTCCTCGTCCGACGAGATCGGGAAGCCGGCCTCGATGACGTCCACCTGCAGACGGGCCAGCTGCCGGGCCATCTCGAGCTTTTCCATCGTGTTCATGGAGAAGCCGGGCGCCTGCTCGCCGTCCCGCAACGTCGTGTCGAAGATGATGACGCGATCCATACGTCCTCCTAAGGCGATTCCTTGCTGGCCAACTCGGCCGGCACCGAGAGCGTACGCCCGACGACCAGGCGCCGTACCGGTCCGGAGAGCGCGTAGCCGGTGAAGAGCACAAAGAGAAACAGGTCGTGCTTGGTGGCGACGATCATGATGGCGAGAACGACGACCAGGAGCGTCTGGACCGGCCGGCGCCGGACGAAATGGACCTCCTTGAAGCTCCAGTAGCGGAACGTCGACACCATCATCAGGGCGAGGACGCCGGGGGCCGCCGCGAGGGCGATCTGCACCCAGCGCGCCGGAGGCCCGTCGCCGAGCAGGATCACGGTCGCGGCGACCACACCCGCCGCCGCCGGCGTGCTGAGCCCGATGAAGTAGCGCCGGTCGACGGTGCCCGTCTGCACGTTGAAGCGGGCGAGCCGCAGGGCACCACAGATCACGAACAGGAACGCGCCGAACCAGGCCGGGCGGCTCAGGTCCTTGAGGGCGTAGGCGTAGAGGAGGAAGGCCGGCGCCACGCAGAACGAGACGACGTCGGCCAGCGAGTCGAACTCCACGCCGAACTCGCTGGTCGCCTTCATCAGGCGCGCGACGCGGCCGTCGAGCAGGTCCATGATCATCGCGACGAAGATCGCCAGCGCCGCATCGGTGTAGCGCCCCTCCACCGTGAGCAGCATGGCGAAGAAGCCGCAGAAGAGGTTGCCGGTGGTGAGCAGGCTCGGCAGCAGCACGATGCCGCGCCGGCGCTTGTCGCGGAGCTCGTGCCAGCGCCGCCGCCGCGGTCCCTTGTGGCGCCGGATCATGAGCCGCCCCTCGCGCCGGCGACCCACCCGCCCGCCGGGCGACCCGGACCGAGTCGTTCCGCGGCGCGCGCGTTCGTCACGGCAGCACCCCCAGGACCGTGACGCCGCCGGTGACCCGGTCGCCCGCCCGCACGCGCACGCCGGCACCGCGCGGCATGCAGCAGTCGGTGCGGGAGCCGAAGCGGATCATCCCGAAGCGCTCGCCGGCGGCGAGCTTGTCGCCCGGCCCCACGCGACAGACGATGCGCCGCGCGACGACGCCCGCGATCTGGACCACCGTCACCCGGGCGCTCTCCCCCTGGAGGTTGACGACGCAGCGCTCGTTCACGTCGCCCGCGTCCGGCCGGTAGGCGGCGACGAAGCGGCCCCGCGAGTAGGCGACGCCGACGACGAGACCGGCGATGGGCGAGCGGTTCACGTGCACGTCCAGCGGCGACAGAAAGATCGTGACCCGCACCGCCGGCCCGGCGAACGGATCTTCGAGCTCGTCGACGGCGATCACCCTGCCGTCGGCCGGGGCCAGCACGCCGCCCGGGACCGCGGGCGTCTCGCGTTCGGGGTCGCGGAAGAACCCCAGGGAGGCCAGCGACGCCGCCGCGAACGGCACCGCGAGGCCGCGCCGGCCGGTCAGCGCGAGCCCGGCGGCGATCGCCGCCGGAACCACGATGAACGGCCAGCCCTCGCGCGCGACCGGAAGCTTCGACATCAGCCCATCCGCGGCGGCTTGATCCACGCCATCATCGCGCGCAGGCGCTTGCCGACCTCCTCGATGGGGTGCTCGGCGTCGCGCCGTCGCATCGCGAGGAACCCGGCGCGGTTGGCCTGATTTTCCAGCACCCACTCGCGCGCGAACTGGCCCGACTGGATCTCGCCGAGGATCCGCTTCATCTCGGCCTTCGTCGCATCGCTCACGACGCGCGGCCCCCGTGTGTAGTCGCCGTACTCGGCCGTGTCGGAGACCGAGTAGCGCATGTACGCGAGCCCCCCCTGGTAGAAGAGATCCACGATCAGCTTCATCTCGTGCATGCACTCGAAGTAGGCGACCTCCGGCTGGTACCCCGCCTCCACGAGCGTCTCGAACGCCGCCTTGATGAGGTGCGAGATGCCGCCGCAGAGGGTCGTCTGCTCGCCGAACAGGTCGGTTTCCGTCTCTTCCTTGAAGGTCGTCTCGAGCACGCCCGCGCGCGTGCAGCCCACGCCCTTTCCGTAGGCCAGCCCGAGATCGCGCGCCCGGCCGGACACGTCCTGGTACACGGCCAGCAGCGCCGGCACGCCCGGGCCCTGGGTGAAGAGGTCGCGCATCACGTGGCCCGGCGCCTTGGGCGCGATCATGGTGACGTCGACGTCCGGCGGCGGGACGACCTGGTTGAAGTGGATGTTGAAGCCGTGCGCGAACATGAGCATCTTCCCCTTGCCGAGGCCGCCCCTGATCTCGCTCTCGAACACCTGACGCTGGCTCTGGTCGGGGAGCAGGATCATGATCACGTCGGCCATCTGCGCCGCCTCGTTCACGGTCGCGACCCGGAGGCCTTCCTTCTCGGCCTTCGCCCAGCTCTTCGAGCCCTTGTAGAGCCCGACGACGACGTCCTGGCCCGAGTCCTTGAGGTTCAGCGCGTGGGCGTGTCCCTGGCTGCCGTAGCCGATGATCGCGATCTTCCGGCCCTTGAGCAGGCCGAGGTCGGCGTCCTGGTCGTAGTAGATCTTCGCGGGCATCGCGTGTCCTTTCCTCGGTGAGTGTTAGTCGGCGAAGCCGACCACCTTGGGGTCGTCCGTGACGCGCGGCTTTCGCGGAGGCTCGACGCGCCGCACGCGCGTCTTGGGGCCGCGCGCGATCACGACCTTGCCCGTGCGGACCAGCTCCTGGATCCCCATCGGCCGCAGCAGCTCGATCAGTGCCTCGAGCTTGCCCTCGTCCCCGGTCGCCTCCAGGACGAACGAGACCGGCGTGACGTCGACCACCCTCGCCCGGAAGATATCGGCGGTCCGGAGGATCTCCGCCCGGTTCGACGGCTCGGCGTTCACGCGGATCAGGACCAGCTCGCGCTCGACGTGGCTCTCGTCGGTCAGGTCGGTCACCTTGATCACGTCGATGAGCTTGTGCAGCTGTTTCGTCACCTGCTCGATGACGAACTCGTCGCCGCGCACGACGAGCGTCATCCGGGAGACGGACGGGTCGAGCGTCTCGCCGACCGACATGCTCTCGATGTTGTAGCCGCGCGCCGAGAAGAGGCCGGCGACCCGCGAGAGGACGCCGAACTTGTTCTCCACCAGGACCGCGATCGTGTGCTTGCGAGGCTCGCTGCCGTTTTGCATCTAGAACCCCGTCTGTGACTTCGCGGCCTTGTCCCGCACTTCGCGGGTCGGCAGCGCGAGGATCATGTCGGTGTTGGCGCCGCCGGCCGGCACCATCGGGAACACGCACTCGTCCTTGTCCACGCACACGTCGAGGATGACCGGCGCGGGCGTGCTGATCATCTTCTCGATCGCCGGGACCAGCTCGCTCGGCTTCGTCACACGGAGCCCGACGCAGCCGTAGGCCTCGGCCAGGCGCACCCAGTCCGGGACGCCCGGCAGGTCGATCGCGCAGTAGCGCTCCTTGTAGATGATCCGCTGCCACTGGCGCACCATGCCGTGGCCGCTGTTGTTGATGATCACCGTCTTGACCGGCAGCCCCTCCGTGAAGCAGGTGGCGAGCTCCTGGCTGTTCATCTGGAACGACCCGTCACCGTCGATGTTGATCACGAGCTTGCCCGGGTGCGCGGCCTGGACGCCCATGGCGGTGGGCAGCCCGTAGCCCATGGTGCCGAGGCCGCCGGAGGTGCACCACATGCGCGGGTGCTTGAACTTGTAGTACTGCGCGGCCCACATCTGATGCTGGCCGACGCCCGTGACGATGAAGGCCTCGCCGTTGGTCGCGTTGGAGATCTCCTGGACCACGTACTGGGGCTTGACGACGTCGTCGCTCCACTCGTAGCGGAAGGGGAACTCCCGCTTCCACTGCGCGATCTGCGCGGCCCACTGGCGCCGCCCCTCGCGGACCGCGGGCGCCGGCTCCTCCCGGAGCTCCTCGCGGAGCGCCTCCACCAGCTTCACGAGCACCCGGCGGCAGTCGCCGACGATCGGCACGCCGACCTGGATGTTCTTGGAGATCGACGACGGGTCGATGTCGATGTGGACGATCTCGGCGTTCGGGGCGAACGCGTCGACGCGGCCGGTCACCCGGTCGTCGAAGCGCGCGCCCACGGCGACGAGGACGTCCGAGTGATGGACCGCCATGTTCGCGTAGTAGCTCCCGTGCATGCCGAGCATGTCGAGCGAGAGCGGGTGCTCCATCGGGAACGAGCCCAGCCCCATGAGGGTCTGCGTCACCGGGAGCTGCGCGAGCTCGGCCAGCTCCCGAAGCTCCGGGCTCGCGTCGGCCGAGATGACCCCGCCGCCGACGTAGAGGACCGGCTTCTTGGCGCGCGCCAGGAGCTTGGCCGCCCGCTTGATCTGGCCGGGATGGCCCTCGTAGTTCGGGTTGTACGAGCGCATCTGGACCTGGTCGGGCCAGATGAGCTCCCACTCCTTGACGAGGATGTCCTTGGGCAGGTCGACGTGGACCGGGCCCGGCCGCCCGGTCGACGCGATGTGGAAGGCTTCGCGGATGATCGGGCCGAGGTCGTTGCCGTCCTTCACGAGGAAGTTGTGCTTCGTGCACGACCGCGTGATCCCGACGTTGTCCGCCTCCTGGAACGCGTCGTTGCCGATGAGGTGCGTGGGCACCTGTCCGGTGAAGGCGACGATCGGGATGGAGTCCATCATCGCGTCCTGCAGCGCCGTCACCAGATTGGTCGCGGCGGGGCCCGAGGTCACGAGACACACGCCCACCCGGCCCGACGTCCGCGCGTAGCCCTCGGCCGCGTGGCCCGCCGCCGCCTCCTGGCGCACGAGGATGTGCCGCAGACCCTGGAAGTCGTACAGGGCGTCGTAGATGGGCAGCACCGCGCCGCCGGGCAGGCCGAAGATCAGGTCGACTCCCTGGCGCTTCAGGCATTCGAGAAGGATTCGCGCCCCGGGCATTCTCACTTCGCGTTCCTCCTAGAGCAGTCCGGCCGTCGCCAGGACTTCCTTGATGTCTTCGATGCCGTCGCCGTCGGGCGTCCCGACCGGCGCGCGGCACGGGCCGCCGTAGAACCCCTGCAGGTCGAGCGCCGCCTTGAGCCCGCCGATCCCGTATCGCCCGGCGATGCCGCGGTCCGCGACCATCATTCGCCTCGCGATCTCGCGCGCCTCGTCCCACCGTCCGCCCCCGGCGAGGGCGTAGACGTCGCAGAACTCGCGGGCCGCGATCAGGCCGAGGGCGAGGATGCCGCCGGCCGCGCCGATCGCCAGCGAGGGCAGCAGCGCGGACGCGGCGCCGACCAGCACGTGGAAGGTCTTGGGCGTCTGGTCGATGATCTGGGCCGCCTGCGGGATGTTTCCGGACGAATCCTTGATCCCGCAGACGTTGGGGTGGCTGGCGATCCTCGCGACCGTGTCGGGCTCGAGGTTGATCCCGGTGTTGAGGGGGAAGTTGTAGAGCAGGATCGGGATGGGCGACGCCTCGGCGACCGCGACGTAGTGACGGACCTGCGCCGCCGCCTGCCCGAAGGCCCGGGTGAAGTAGTGCGGCGTGATCACGATCGCGGCGTCGGCGCCGATCTCGGCGGCCCGCCGGGTCTGGCGGATCGTGTTCAGCGTCGAATCGGTCCCGGTTCCGGCCAGGAAGAGCTTGTCGCGCGGGATCGCCTCGCGCGCCGAGACCAGGATTCGGTCGCGCTCGGCCTCGTTCAGCATCGGGAACTCGCCGGTGGAGCCGAGGACGACGTAGCCGGCCAGCGGCGCTCCGTTCCACTTCCGGAGGTTCGCGGCGAGGCGGGCCGGCGCCACGTCGTCGCCCGAGAACGGCGTCGTGACCGGGATGAAGACCCCGTCGAAGCTAGACACGGTAGTCTCCGCCGCCGCCCACCTGGCGCTCCTTGATCCGCGCCTGCGCGGCCGCGAGCCGGGCGCCGGGAATCAGATAAGGCGAGCACGACACGTAGCTCATCTTCACGCGGTGACAGAACTCGACGGACGAGGCCTCGCCGCCGTGCTCGCCGCAGATCCCGATCTTCATGTTCGGCCGGCGGCTCCGCCCCCGCTCGATACCGATCTTGATCAGCTCGCCCATGCCCTCCTGATCCAGGACCGAGAACGGATCGTGCGGCACCAGGCCCATGTCCAGGTACTTCGGCAGAAACTTCGCGACGTCGTCCCGACTGTAGCCGTAGGTCAGCTGGGTGAGGTCGTTGGTCCCGAACGAGAAGAACTCGGCGTACTCGGCGATCTGGGCCGCGATCAGCGCCGCCCGGGGCACCTCGATCATCGTCCCGATCAGGTACGGCACGGCGACGCCCGTCTCCGCGATGACGCCGTCGGCGACCCGCTTGGTCTGCTCGAAGGTCTCCTTCATCTCGCCGACGGTCCCGGTGAGCGGGATCATGATCTCGGGCTCGGCGTGGACGCCTTGCTCGGCGACCGTGCACGCGGCCTCCATGATGGCGCGCACCTGCATGCCGTAGATCTCCGGATGCGTGATCCCGAGACGGCAGCCGCGGTGGCCGAGCATGGGGTTGGCCTCTCGCAGCTTCTCGACGTTGGCGATGAGCGTCTCGAGGCGCGCCTGCTCTTCGGGATTGATGCCGAGCGCCTCCAGGCGGCTCCGCGTCTCGATGAGCTCCTTGTACTCCTTGTGGTTGGGCAGGAACTCGTGGAGGGGCGGATCGAGCAGGCGGATCGTCACCGGGAGACCGTTCATCGCCCGGAAAATGCCCATGAAGTCGTCCCGCTGGAACGGTCGGAGCTTCTCGAGCGCGACGCGGCGCGTCGCCTGGTCACCCGCCATGATCATTTCGCGGACGATCGGAATTCGCTCGGGCGCGAAGAACATGTGCTCGGTGCGCACGAGCCCGATGCCCTCGGCCCCGAACTCGCGCGCGCGCTGGGCGTCGGCGGGCGTATCGGCGTTGGCCCGCACGCCGAGACCCTCCTTGCGATAGCGATCGGCCCAGGACAGGAGCTCTTGGACCTCGTCGCCCAGCTCCCCTTCGACGGTCTTCACGGTGTCGAGAAGGACCTCGCCGCTTCCGCCGTCGACGGAGATCCAGTCGCCCTCGCGGACGATGCGACCGCCGACCTCGAACACGCGGCGATGCTCGTCCACGACGATCTCCCCGGCGCCGACCACACAGGCCTTGCCCATCCCGACGGCGACCACCGCCGCGTGCGACGTCCGGCCGCCTCGCGAGGTGACGATGCCCTCGGCGGCGTACATGCCCGCCACGTCCTCGGGCGAGGTCTCGGCGCGAACGAGGATGACCTTCTCGTTCGCGTGCGCCCACTCCACCGCGCGATCCGCGTCGAAGACCGCCTTGCCGACCGCCGCGCCCGGCGCGGCGGGCAGGCCCCGGGCCAGCAGCCGCCCCTTGTTGATCGCCGCGGCCTTGTCCCGGTCGTCGAAGACGGGCCGGATGGCCTCGTTCACCTCCTGCGGCCGGACGCGGAGCAAGGCGGTGTGCTGGTCGATCACGTGCTCGTTCACGAGATCTCGGGCCACCTTCACGGCGGCGCGCGCGGAGCGCTTACCGGAGCGCGTCTGCAGGAGGTAGAGGGTGCCGTCTTGCACGGTGAACTCGATGTCCTGCATGTCCTTGTAATGCCGCTCCAGGCGCCCGGCGATCTCGAGGACCTCGTCGTAGATCGTCGGCATCCGCTGGCGCAAGGCCTCGATCGGCAGCGGCGTTCGGATTCCGGCGACGACGTCCTCCCCCTGGGCGTTGGGCAGGAACTCGGCGTAGAATCGCGGCTCACCGGTCCGCGGATCGCGGGTGAAGCCGACGCCCGTCCCGGAGGTCTCGCCGAGGTTCCCGAACACCATGGCCATCACGGTCACCGCGGTGCCCCATTCCTCGGGAACGTTGTGGATGCGGCGGTACTCCGCAGCCTTCTTCGCGAACCAGGAATCGAAGACGGCGTTGATGGCCAGCCGCAGCTGCTCCCGCACGTCCTCCGGGAAGGCGCGCCCCGTCCGCTCGCTGACGATGTTCTTGAAGGCATCGGTGAGCTTTCGCAGCTCGGCCGCGGGGACCTCGGGATCGGTCTTGACACCGAGGCGCGTCTTCGCCGCGTCGAGCTCGGCGTCGAAGACCTCCCGCCGCACTCCGAGGACGACGTTCGCGAACATCATGACGAAGCGCCGATAGCAGTCCCACGCGAACCGCTCGTTGCGCGTGCGGGCCGCCAGCCCCTCGACCGTCGCGTCGTTCAAGCCGAGATTGAGGATCGTCTCCATCATCCCCGGCATCGACACGCGGGCGCCCGATCGGACGGAAACCAGGAGAGGGCGTTTGGGATCGCCGAAGCCCGCATCCGCGGCGCCCTCGAGTCTCTCGAGGTTCTCGAGCGCCTGGTCCCACAGCTCCTCGGGCCACTCGTGCCCGGACCGGTTGTAGTGAGCCCAGGCCTGCGTCGTGACCGTGAATCCGGGCGGGACCGGAATTCCGAGGTTGGTCATCTCCGCCAGCTCGCACCCCTTGCCGCCGAGCAGATTCCGCATGAGGGAGGAGCCCTCGGCGTGACCACCACCGAAGAAGTAGACGTATTTCGTCATGGGCGCCGGTCTCCCTCCTCGATGACCAAAAAAGCCTTATGATAGTAGTGGATGCCGAGCATCGGTGTCAATTATTCTACCGCTCGTCACCACCACCGCGCCCGCACTCATTTCCCCTCCCCGGCGTTTCCGGAAGCCCGACCTCTACAAACGCGAAAGGCCACGGGTCTTCCAACCCGTGGCCTTCGAGGTCTGCATCGCCACGGGCTTCGTCCCCGCCCGTGGCATCCGATGTCGCTACGTCGCGGATGCTCCGGCCAGGGGCAGCAGCCCCAGCAGAATCAGACCCAGCAGCGGTACCCGCGGCGTCGTCTCAAGCACGGTGCGGAGTATACGGACTCGCCCCGGATTGGTCAAGCGCCCGAACGCCGGCCGCCCTCCGGGCGCTCGGGCGCGGTGCCGAGCACGAGGGCGTCCACCGCGACGAGGTGGTCGAGCATGGCCTGGCGCGCCGCGCTCGCATTGCGTCTCGCGATGGCCTGCAGGATCCGGCGATGGTCCTGGTGCGAGCGCGTGGGCCGGCCCGGCGTGTTGAGGGATTCCTCCCGGCTCTGGGTCAGCAGGTCCATGATCGCGTGCGCGATCCGAGTGATCGCGCGATTGTGGGCGGCGATGCCGATGGCGGTGTGAAAGGCGGCATCCTGAGCGAGGCCGGTCCTCCCGGCGGCGACCTCCCGCGCCTGGTCTTCGAGGATCCGTTCCATCTCCTGGACCTCTTCCGGCGTCGCGCGGCTCGCCGCGAGCGCCGCGATGGCCGGCTCGAGCACCCGCCGGGCCTCGAAGAGCTCCCCGATCGCCTCACGCTGCGAGGTCATCACGAGGGCCAAGGGGGCGACCAGCGCGTCGATCGACACCTGGCGCACGAACGTGCCCTCGCCCGGCCGGATCTCGATGAGCCCCAGGCTTTCGAGCGCCCGCAGCGCTTCGCGCACGGAGGTCCGGCTGACGACGAACTTCTCGGCGAGATCCCGCTCGGGCGGCAGCCGATCGCCGCTCTTGAGGCGACCTTCCGCGATCAGCTGCTTGACCTGGCGGACGATCTCCTCGTAAATCCGCGTCGACTTGATCGGCCCAAGCTCGATGGCCGGGTCCGCCGGCTCCCCTGCCGCTTTCCGGCGTCCGGGCACGCTCATCGCGACCTCAGAGGTTTTCTGGGACGTGGACGTGACGGCGGCGCCGACCCAACCACCAGCCGAGCCCCGTGAGCACGCCCCCGATGGCGATCGGCACCGGATAGTGGAGTGGCGCGGCGTAGTCGCCGAGCCATCGGGTAACGGCCGGGTCGTCCAGCATCATCTCGCCCGCGACATAGCCAAGTATGCCCCCGCCGAGCCAGACGATCCACGCGTAGCGATTCATGAGATGCGCCAGGATGCCGGCGCCCCAGACGACGATCGGCAGCGAGAGCCCGATCCCGAACATGACGAGCACGAGATCGCCATGCGCCGTGGCGGCGATCGCGAGCACGTTGTCGAGGCTCATCGTGATGTCCGCCACGATGATGAGCCAGACGGCTTCCCAAAGGGAGGTTCCGTGCCGAATGTCACTCCCGCCGCCCGTCTCCGGCCGGACGAGCCTGACGGCGATCCAGACGAGGAGCAGCCCGCCGACGAGCTGGAGAAACGAAATCTTGAGGAGCAAGCTGATGACCGCGACGAAGATCAATCGCAGCACGACCGCCCCCACCGCGCCCCAGATCTGACCCAGCAGACGCTTTCGCTTGGGCAGGGCGCGCACCGCGAGGGCGATGACCAGGGCATTGTCGCCGGACAGGAGGAGCTTGAGCGCGCCGATGCCGAACAGGCGGATCCAGAATTCCGGGTCGGTGAAGATCGCCATCAGGGTCGCGTCGGCGAGGCGGCCGGCCCTGGTCCCGGTGCGCCGCGCAGGCGGCGCCACCACGGCGTGAGGACCGGCAGCACGAAGAAGAAGATCGCGACCGCCGTGATCGCGCCGGCGATCGGGCGAGTCACGAAGATCGCGAGCGAGCCCTGCGACATGATCAGGCTCTGGCGGAGCGCGTTTTCGGCGAGATCGCCGAGGACCAGGGCCAGGACCAGCGGGGCGAGCGGATAGTCGAGCTTCTTGAAGACGTAGCCGACGACGCCGAAGATCAGCATGTACCAGATGTCGATCATGCTGTTGTGCACGGCGTACGAGCCGATCGCGCACACGACGACGATCAGCGGCGTGAGGATCGCGAAAGGAACGCGGAGGATCGCGGCGAAGAAGGGCACGAACGCCAGGACCATCAGGACGCCGATGAAGTTGCCGGTGTACATGCTGGCGATGAGCCCCCAGACGAAATCGGGCTTCTCCGTGAACAGGAGCGGGCCCGGCTGGAGGCCCCAGATGATCAAGCCGCCGAGCATGACCGCCGCCGTCGGCGAGCCCGGGATCCCGAGCGTGATCATCGGCAGCATCGCCGCCACCCCCGCCGCGTGGGCCGCCGTCTCCGGCGCGACGACGCCCTCGAGCTCTCCCTTGCCGAACCGCTCCGGGTGCCTCGAGAACCGCTTGGCGAAGGCGTAGCTCATGAACGAGGCGGGCGTCGCGCCGCCGGGCTTGAACCCCATCCAGAAGCCGATGAAGGCCCCGCGCGCAAAGGTGCGCCAGTAGCGCGGCAAGATCTTCCACGTGTCGAGCACCACGCGCAGGTTCATCCCCGTCGGGGTGCCCTTGAAGCTGAGCCCTTCCTCCACGGACAACAATATTTCGCCGACGCC
>Ga0137397_10000470_pt1 | contig 27752 bp, 25 predicted proteins | sample czorhiz116metaG_FD_106658 | JGI IMG/M metagenome (GOLD analysis project Ga0137397, IMG submission 106658) | Vadose zone soil microbial communities from Angelo Coast Range Reserve, California, USA - czorhiz1.16 metaG | ecosystem: Environmental > Terrestrial > Soil > Vadose zone | place: USA... | reverse complement strand
AGAACGGAGGGATTTCTTCGCGCTTGCCGACATGCAACCGGGAAAAAACGTCCTCCAGTAGGCGATTGCCTCCGACGGCCGTCTGTGCAATGGGTCTGCCTGGTGAACGATTGTCTCCGTAGTACGTGAATATTCCGTTTTGGCGATCGAGCGTGTCGGGCCATTCGGTTTCGCCAAAGGTCGTCACCAGAATGCAGAAGGCGCAATTGAGAATGTCTGTGCTCCCTCCGTTCTTGCTCTTCGGACGGAACCCGGAGGTGTTGTTGATGCCTTTGCCGTCGGAGAATCGGAAGAATTTATTGAAGATGTCTTCGGGCTGCTTCCAATCATTGGTATTGCGATACGAAGCATCAATTCGTAGTTCTGCCGGAACGGAATCTCCGTCGCGGGCGGCATGGACTGTGGGCTTATCGGGAAAGCGCTTGCTACGTCGAGACATTCTCCACCTTTATCAAAATCCTCCGGCTGATTGTCGACTTAAGTTCCGGGTAAATCAACGAGATGCAATTTCTTAGTTCTTGGAATTTTCACTCTTCCGCCTTAGACTGATAAAATGGCTCGGGCGAAGCAAAAGCAAAATAGACAAACAGCGTTCGATCTCTTCTCCGGATGCGGCGGTCTCACAGACGGGCTTAAGAGGGCTGGCTTTCAGGTCTTGGGAGCTGTTGAAATCGAAGAAACGTCCGCAGAGACTTACAAGCTTAACCATCCCGAAGTGCACATTTGGATGAAAGATATCCGGGAGTTGAGTGCAAGGAGCGTCACTCGGAAGCTAGGCATACGGAAAGGGCAGCTTGATCTTCTCGCGGGATGTCCGCCTTGCCAAGGGTTTTCGACGATGCGGACTCTCAACGGCTGCCTGTCAAATCGCGACAAACGAAACAGTCTTCTCTTCGAGTTCCTGCGATTCGTCGAGGCACTTCGGCCAAAAGCGGTCATGATGGAAAACGTTCCAGGTCTCGCCAAGAACGGTCGCTTCAAACGGTTTTGCCGTCGCTTGGCGGAGATGGGATATATCGGTAAATACGACGTCCTGGATGCCGCGAAGTACGGAGTGCCGCAACGACGTAACCGGCTGATTTACGTGGCAGGGCTCAGACGAGCAGTTAGATTTGCCAAATCAAGGAAAAAGCTGAGGACCGTTCGGCAGGCGATCTCCAATTTGCGTCCTGCCGGCAACAGCGGCGACAGCCTGCACGATATGCCGGAACGCCGCAGTCCGGAAGTCCAAAGACGAATTGAGAATATCCCGAAAGATGGAGGAAGTAGAAGCAGTCTCGGGCTCGCAGAGCAGCTGAATTGTCACAAATCATGCGGGGGCTTCAAGGATGTTTACGGTCGCATGGCATGGGACAAAGTTGCTCCCACAATTACCACCGGGTGCTTCAATCCTTCCAAAGGACGCTTTCTCCATCCGGTTAGGAATCGTGCAATTACGATTCGCGAAGCGGCTTTGCTGCAGGGTTTTCGCAAACGGTATAAGTTCAACGTCAAATACGGCAAAATTGCGCTTGCACTAATGATCGGTAATGCGCTTCCCCCACCATTCATCGCCGCGCACGCTCGTTCCATCGCCACCGCGCTTCGTCAGGCTGGCACCCGAGCCGCATGAGTTCTTCGGCTTTTGGTCCGTGAGAGGTGTTCCTCACCGCGAGGTTCAAAAACTAGGAATCGGTGATTGGCATGGCTGACGTTTTTTCAGCGACCAAGCGCTCGGAGATCATGTCACGTGTCCGTGGGCGTGGGAACAAGGCTACTGAACTGGCGTTGGTCGCACTTCTTCGCCGCCACGGAATCACGGGCTGGCGGCGCCATGTGAATATCTTCGGGAGTCCTGATTTTGTGTTCACCAAATGCAGAGTCGCAGTTTTTGTGGATGGGTGCTTTTGGCATGGGTGTGCGAAACACGCTACATGCCCGATGAGCAACCGAGCATTCTGGACCGCAAAGCTTGCGCGAAACAAAGCTCGCGACCGCCTGGTCATGCGCACGTTGAGAAAGCGCGGTTGGCGCGTGCTCCGTGTTTGGCAGCATGAGTTGTCACGGAGCAATGAACAACGATTGTTGCGACGGCTCCGCAATGCAACAATCCCCTTTGGTGAGACTCAACGACGGACACATGCTGCAAAAGCAGGTGCGCTGAAACGGTGAAAATCAGTGGGAAGGAACGTTCTTTTACCGTTCCAAAACCCTATGTAATTGTAGTTTCGAGGCTTACTTCGAGCGAGAAGCAGATTCCCCGAAAGTGTTGGAAACATTAGAAACGCAGAGCAAAGGATGGAGGGGTTGGAAGGAGCGAACGCGCTTGCAAAGCAGGTGCTCTCCCAGCTGAGCTACACGCCCCCTACAACTATATGATTTTAATAGATTTTCATGAGAGTGACCACCTACTCTTTTAGCAAGGCGTTGATGCGCAGTACGAATGACAAGCGGGCCGACTGTCATAAGGCTTGCTAAGCGCCGCCAGGGGAATAGCCACCATCTTGATGCCTAGTTTGGCCGCACCCCTCTTGATCAGCCACTCACCGCAGCGCGGGCGTGAGATCAACGGCCGAGGAAGTGTTCGAGCGTCTCCAAGTCGGCCGCGGCAATATTCGCATATTTTGTGGCCTTGGCGTATTCGCCGCGCTCCATGGCGGACTGAGCCTTGGACAGGTTGGTTTGCATGCTGGCCTGTGCGGAGACCATATCGCCGCGAAGACCATAACCGGTGGCCGCCTGCTGCTGCTGGAGATGAGTCAGGCTAGTGTTGGCTGCGGCGGCGCGGCTGGAGAGCTGATCGATGCGATGCTCCAGCTCGTCAATTTCCGCCTGGGACATGGAGCCGGGCTTGGCCTGGGAGTCTTGATTGGGCCTGTCCAACTGGTGGTTGGGAGCCGTCTTCTTGCCTCCGCGCGTGAGAGCGCTTGGTGGCCCACCCTTAGCGACGTCGGCCCGATGACCCTGAGTTGCAGCGTCGTTGCCGGCCTGTCCAGAAGGGTTCGGAGCGGAGTTGGGATCGAGAAGAGCGCCGGGATCACTGGTTGTGACCTCAACTTGGGGCTGTACCAGCGGGGAATTGGCGGAGGCGGAGGGAGAGGTGCTCACGGCCGAGACCTGAGCGACGGGAGGCTTACTGGCAAACAGCAGTACCGCGAGCAAGACCGCTGCCCCTGCCGCAATGCCGGTGGCGAGCGTGTAGCGCGAGTTCCAGGTGAACTTTCCGGGGGAGGGACGAACCGCCGACATCTGGGAGGAGGCCGCCACGGTCGAAAGGGGTGCGGGTTGTTGTGAGGTGGTTGCCATGCGCGTGGGGGCCAAAGCCGCGGAGGCGGAGGCCGATGGTGCCAACGGCGCTCTCGCTACGGCCGCTCCCGAACCAGCGGAGGAAGGAAAGCTGGACATCTCCATGACGGTGGGCCGCATGGCCGGGGAAGGCTGGGTGTGGCCGACCGTAGAGAGGGTTTGCTCCGGATGCTCGAGCGCGGCGCCGAATTCTTCCACGGTTTGGTAACGGTCGTCGGGGTTTTTCGCGAGCGCCTTCATCACGATGCCTTGATACTGATCGGGGGCGTAGGGATGCATGCGCTTGAGGGGCGGGGGCGCCAGCGTGACCTGGCTGTTCATGAGTTCGAAATCGTTGTCGTTGTCAAAGGGAAGATGGCCGGTCAACATCTGATAGAGGGTGATCCCCAGCGCGTAGATGTCGCTGCGAACGTCAACCTGGCGATTCTGGATCTGCTCGGGAGACATGTAAGCAGGAGTGCCGAGGAGCATGCCGGTGCGAGTGACGCCGCGCATGCCGACGACTTTGGCGATGCCGAAATCCATGACTTTAACGATGCCGCGCGTGTTGCGCATGATGTTGCTGGGCTTGATGTCGCGATGAATGATGCCCATTCGATGAGCGGAGCCGATCCCGAGAAGGGCCTGCTTGAACCAGGGCACGGCGTCCTCCGGGGGAAGAGGGCCGCGATTGCGGATCATCTGATCGAAAGTCTCTCCCTCGACGAACTCCATGACCATGAAGGCATTGCCCTTTTCCACGAGAAAAGCGTAGAGAGTGGCGAGATTGACGTGATTGAGATTGGCCTGAGCCTTGGCTTCGCTGCGGAAACGCTCGACGAGTTCCGGGTTGCGGGCCAGATCGGTGTTAAGCATTTTGATGGCGACGGGGCGGTCCAAATGAACGTCGATCGCTTTGTAGACGACACCCATGCCACCTTCGCCGAGTTTGTCCAAGATGCGAAAATTTCCGAATTGTTCACCAATCATGGGTACTGCCTCCCGATCAGCTTGAGCCCAGAAACTTCAAGATCTGCACAGTCATATTGTCGAAGCCGCCGCGGGACCTGGCCAGGTCAATCAAAAGGCGACAGGCCGCGGACGGAGAGTTTTCGCCCGCAATGGCGGCAAGTTCGTGGTCTTCGACAAGATCATGGAGCCCGTCGGTACACATCAGAAGGACGTCGCCGGGCTCCAGCGGGATGGGAGCTTCAGGAGCTTCCGCGAAGAGTGTATCGCGTGCCCCCAAAGCGGCGGTGAGGACCCCGCGCTCGGGATGTTTAGCGGCTTCGGTGGGCGTGAGCTGGCCCTCCTGGAGCAGGCGGTTCACGACGGTGTGGTCCTCCGTGAGTTGCGTGAGAGAAGAATTGCGGAGCAGGTAGAGACGCGAATCGCCGACGTGAATATAGTGCAGCTGGGAACCGCAAAGAACCGCGGCGATGCAGGTGGTACCCATGCCTTCGAATTCGGGGTGTTGCTGAGCACAGTCACGAATGGCGAGATGCGCGGCATGCAAGGCCTCGGCGAGGGACTCATCCGGAGAGTTCGCGTCTCCACCTAGATAGGCAGAGCGCACGGACTCCACAGCGATGCCGCTGGCAACCTGACCACCGCGATGGCCGCCCATACCGTCGGCAATCACTGCCAAGCGGCCCTTGCGAGGAAAGTCCACGTCGCTATCTGGTTCGGCGTAGCAGTAATAGTCCTCGTTGTCCACGCGTTGGCAGCCGGCATCGGTGAGATTGGCGAGTTCAATTCCGGGGCGGACCTTCTGGCCGGGATCCTCTACAACGGTCTTGGAAAGGGAAATGGCGGGACCATTCATGCTGGCCATGGCGTCACAAGCATTTGAATTTCAGGGTGATCTCACCGACGCGGATGACGTCGTTGTCCTTGAGCTCTCCGCGGGCAATCGGATCTTTTCCGTCATTTAGAAAAGTGCCGTTCGTGGAATCGAGGTCGGTGAGTAAGAACTTGCCTTCGGCGTAGCGGATGCTGGCGTGTTTGCCGGATATGGTGTCGTCCCGGAGAAGGATTTCGACGTCGACGCCGTTGCCGACGGTGTTGGGGCCTTCGCGGATGCGAAAGTCCTCGCCCTTCTGTTCGCCGTTCATGGCGACAAGCCATCCAACGACTGGAGCCTTGCGTTTGTCGGAAATGAGAACGGTTTTGCGCGCTCCACCAACGGGCGCGGCGCTAGGAATGGGGCCGGCGCCGGTTTCAAGACGCGTCTTCGCGAGGGGCGGGGCACTCACCGCGTATCCCGCGCTCTGACAATACGGGCAGACGTTCCACGAGTCTTCGACTTGGTGCCCGTTGGTGCAAAATTTCGACATAGGAGCCTCCGGCGTTCGACGAGGTGGCGATCAGAGCGGACGCGGATCAAGCCGCAAAATAAGTGGCGACCGCTCCCTTTTTGCCGATGAAAATTTTGTCGCCGTCCTTCAGACTAATCTTGCTGACGCGCGGCGAATCGACGGAATTCACATAGGTTCCATTGCTTGAGCCCTTATCAATGACCATGACGAAGCCGTCGACGGGCACGATCCAGGCGTGCTCCGCCGAGACGGTGTCGTCAGTCAAGACTGCGCCGCAGCGCGGATCGCGGCCAATCCAAAAGCCTTCTTTGCTGATTTTGTAGGTGCGCCCCGAGAGCGGGCCGGAAATGAACTGGACGCTGCCGTAGCCCGATTCACTGCGCGTGGGAGGCACGGCACGAGCTGCGGAGGCGGACTCGAGTGCGGTCTTAGTAACACTCGAACTGGACCCGGCGGAAGCGGTCCTGGCCATTGTAGGTTGCATGCGATGTGCAGGCTTGCGGAGAAAAATGACCGCAGCAGCGGCCAGGAGTAGGACCAGAACGCCGGCATATAGGGGAAGGGTTCCAGTGGTTTCCACTAGTTTTTGTAGAGTACTGAGGTGGTCTTCGGCAACCACGGCGGAGGCGCGGTATTTCTTGGCGTCTGGCAAATCGGGCATGAACTGCAGGACGTTGTCGAATTCCGTGATGGACTTCCGGAACTGGCCGGCATCGAAAAACGCAAGGGCCTGATACCAGTGGTCATTGAATGCGCCAGCCTCTCCCTGCACGCCGGTCTGGTGGACGAATTCCAAGGCCGTGTTGATGGGAACAAGGAAGTTGAAACCCTGGACGTTGGCCCCGGCAGTGGCGATTCCGATTACCTGCCCTTGATCGTTGAAGGCAGGGCCGCCGCTGTTACCGTGCGTAATCGCGACGTCCGACTGCAGCAGCGGGGCGCCTGTCGCGCCAGTTCTGACCGCAGAGATGTGGCCGTTGGTAGCCGAACTTTCGAAGTTCGATTCCGCACTGACTAGGGGGTTGTCGCCCCAGCTATAGGCGACGCCTGGAAAACCCATCACCATGACGGAGTCCTGCAGGCGCACCGTATCAGAGTTTCCCAGAGGAACGGTGGGGTAATTGGAGCCCGGAGCCTTGAGGATGGCGACGTCCTTGCCATTTTCGGTAAGTGGATCGCTGTACTGAAGGATATCCGCAGTCACCGTCTTTCCGTTGGCAAGGACGAGGGTGAGCGTGGGCGGGGCCACCAACGAGATATTTCCCTTTTGTGCGAGCTGGATCACTTCTTTGTCGGTGACACTTCGTCCGATCTGCTTTTCGATCATCTTGACGACAGCTTGCAGGTTCGTAAGAAAATCTTTGCGGAGTTCGTCCTGGCGCGCCTTTTCGGCCTGCGGGTCCTTCATGTTGGCTATTTTTACGACGTGACCGTTGGTGATCAGATAGCCGTCAGGGCGGAAGAAAAAGCCGGTGCCAATCGCCCCATGGGGCAATTTCACGGAGAATTCGCCCAAGGTCCACTTGGTTTGGAATTGGACCACCACGAGCGCCACGGCAGGTTTCGCTTCGAGCGCGCGCTTTTCGTCAGGCTTCAGCTGACCGGCCTGAGCAGCGGTGACATTAAATAGTACAGTGAGGATGACTACGAGGGGGAAACGCTTCATCATGAAGACTCCTTCTGGACCAGCTTGCTCCAAGCAGCATTTGAAGGGCGGACCCCTAGCTAAAGGACGCCGATTCGGCAAACCGACCGACAAAAGTGCTCGGATGCAAACCGCTCCGCCAGGGACACATCGGAGGGCCCGGCATCGTGCGAACGCAGAAAAGGGTATGACACGTAAATCGGGAAGTGTGCAAGAAGCTTATAGCTCTGTAATAGGTATACGTCAACCGAAATCTGATCCGCCAAGACGGTGCGATGAAGCTGTCTTCAGGCTATTTGACGAAAACCTCTTTCAGGTGTGGCACTCAGAGCGGCGGAATCCACGCACTGGCGTTCCCATCGGCCCGCTTGAGGACAAGACGGGAATTCGCCGCGCATCGGGCGTGTTATGTCAGCGCGCGGTCCAGATGCACGTATCCTCCGTCCACGAACAAGTGCTGTCCTGTGATGTGATTCGCTTGCTCCGAGAGCAGGAACAGCACCATGGCCGCGACCTCTTCCGCCTTCGTCATCCGCTTTTCCAGCGGAATCTTCGCAACAATTTCCTTCAGCTTCTGCTGCGGATCGGGAAATGTCGCTAGCCACTGCTGATACAGCGGCGTCATCACTTCCGCGGGCACCACGGCGTTGACGCGAATTCCATGTGGAAGGAGCTCGGCGGCCCACTCGCGCGTGAGTCCCAGAATGGCTCCCTTCGCTGCCACGTAGCCCGAAGTTCCTCCTTGCCCGGTCACCGCTGTCTTCGAGCTGATGTTCACGATCGCGCCGCGCGCTTTCTTCAGCGCTCCCAGAGCATAGTGCGCCATTGCATAGTAATGAACCAGATTGCGCTCCAGCGAAGCTACGAATTTCTCTGGACTGCCATGTTCAAGTCCCACGCCGTCGTTGACTCCCGCGTTGTTCACCACCGCATCCAGCCGCCCCAATTTCTGGATGGTCCCTTCGACGACGCTTGCGCAGGCTTCCGGCGCAGACAGCTCTGCGATAATCAGGCCGCTTTCCACTCTGCTCGCTCGCAACTCGGCTTGTAATTGTTCCCCCGCTTCCTCATCGCGGTCGACGATTACCGGAACCGCGCCTTCCGCGCAGCATCCGCGCACAATCGCCGCGCCGATTCCCTTCGCGCCTCCGGTAACGAGGACAACTTTTCCTTTTAGCCGCAGATCCATAATTCAGCCGCGCAAGTTAAAGAAACCGCCGTCCAGCGGATAATCCGCGCCTGTAACGAAAGCCGCTTCGTCGGAACAAAGAAACAATGCCAGCGAAGCCACTTCCTCCGGCTTTCCCATTCGTCCGATCGGCTGCGATTGGGCCAGCTTCTCGTACATCTCGCCCTCTCTTCCCGGATAATTTTTCCGCACGTAGTCGTCCACGAAGGGCGTATGCACTCGCGCTGGCGAAATGCAATTGCATCGGATGTTGTACTGGACATAATCCTTGGCCACGGAGTACGTCATGGCGATCACCGCGCCTTTGCTCATCGAGTAGGCGAAGCGGTCTGCAAGCGCTGCGGAGCCCGCGATGGAAGCCATGTTCAGGATCACGCCGCCGCCATTTGCTCTCATGTGCTCGATACACGCGTGGATTCCGTTGTAGACGCCCTTCACATTGACGCGGAATAGCCGGTCGAAATCTTTCTCCGTCGTGGTCTCCACTGTGCCCACGTGCGAAATCCCCGCGTTGTTCACCAGGATTCCGACACGCTCTTTCGCAAAGAGTCCGTTGAAAACTTCCCGAACCTGCCGCTGGTCCGTGACATCGCATGCGTGCGCTGTTGCCAGCCCATCCCCATCGGTGATTTGCTTCGCGGTAGCTTCAGCCTGCTGCAGATTGATATCCGCGATTCGAACCGTAGCTCCGTTTGCCGCGAATCGCAAAGCGATTGCCTGCCCAATGCCGCTGCCGCCGCCGGTCACGATGGCAACTTTGCCGTCTAGCCTGAAATCCTTCGCGCCGCTGCCTGGGCTCTTCAGAGGGAGATTCCTCTTTTCCACGGAATAAAATCTTCCTGGCCTTTCCCTTCCGCCTTGGTGCGAGCTTCTCCGCTGGCAGTCTGGATGACATAGTCCAGAATCTCTTCGCCCATCTGCTGGATGGTTTTCTCTCCGGAAATAATCCCGCCCGTGTCAATGTCGATGATGTCTCGCATCCGCTGGACCAGTCCTGAATTCGTCGCCAATTTCACTACCGGCGCGATGGGATTTCCCGTCGGCGTCCCCAGGCCGGTTGTGAACAGCACCACGCTTGCTCCCGCGCCGACTTGCGCCGTCACGCATTCCACATCGTTTCCCGGCGTGCACTGCAGGTTCAGCCCCGGCTCGGTCGAATACTCCGGATAGTCGATCACCGCGTTCACCGGAGAGTTCCCCCCTTTTTTCGCCGCGCCCGCGGATTTCATCGCGTCCGTCAACAATCCGTCGCGCATATTCCCCGGGCTGGGATTCATTTCGAAACCCGATCCAACCGCTTTCGCCCGCGCCCCGTAGCTTTTCATCAGCTGTATGAACCGGTCCGCAACGTCTTTGCGCCTGCTCCGATTGATGAGCTCCTGTTCCACCCCGCACAATTCAGGAAATTCAGAAAGTATCGTTCTCCCGCCGAGTGCCGCCAGAATGTCCGCCGTGTGCCCGATAGCGGGGTTCGCCGAGAGGCCTGAAAAACCATCCGAGCCCCCGCATTTTAGCCCGACGCACAAGCTGGAAAGCGGCGCGGGCGTCCGCCGGCATCGATTCGCCTCCATCAAACCCAGGAACGTGCTTCGAATGGCCTCCGTCAGCATCGCAACTTCCGTCCCGCTTTGCTGCTGTTCCACGACCACCAATGGCTTATCGAACTTCGGATTCCGCTTACGCAATTCCTCTCTCAGAATTACAATTTGCGCATTCTGACAGCCCAGGCTGAGCACCGTCGCGCCCGCCACGTTCGGATGATGGATATAGCCCGCGATCAGTCCGCAAAGATTGTTGGCATCTTCTCGCGTTCCTCCGCAGCCCCCTTCGTGAAGCAGAAATCGTATGCCGTCCACGTTTTCGAATACTCGGGAACGTTGCGGGCCCGCCGCGTCTCCGGTCAACGCGCGCGTCTTGATCTCTTCGGTCCGGCCATCCGCATAGAGCTGCGCCAGTTCCGCCACCTGCCGCCGATACACCTGTGGCGCGGCGAAACCCAGTTCCTCTTCAAACGCCTGCTTCAGCACCGCGATGTTTCGGTTTTCGCAGAACACCAACGGGACAACAATCCAGTAATTTCGCGTGCCCACTTGGCCGTCGGATCGGCGATACCCCAGAAACTCCCGCTGCTTCCATCGCGACACGTCCGGCGGCGTCCAGCGGTATTCTTGCGTTTTTTCCTGAAACGCCGCGGCTTGATGGTGGATGTTGCGCGTGGTCAGCAGTTCTCCTCGCCGGATCGGCGTAACCGCTTTCCCCACAAGCACTCCGTACATAATAATGCTCGCGCCAGCAGCTAGATCTTCCGTCGCGAACTTGTGTTTCGCAGGAACGTCCGATTCCAGAATGTACGACTGGGAATCAAAAGAAATCTGCTCCGCTCGGCGCAGGTCGGCCAGCGCGATCAGCACGTTGTCTATCGAATCGAGTTTGAGCACTTTGTTCCGCATTTCACTAAGAGCTGCGTAATCCGTTTTTCGCAGCCGATTTCGGCCGCCTCGCCGCTTTCCCTCTGCATTGTAGAACACACCGTGCGCTTAGTCGCGCGCTTGATTCCGCGGCCATTTTAATCTCCAAAACGTTGCGGCATTCTCCCCCAGCACGGCATCTCTCTCTTTCGCCGCGTAGTTGCCGACATAATCCTTCACCAGATTCATGACCCGCGAATACGGCGCCGTGACCGTGCACACCGGCCAATCCGATCCGATCATCAATCGGCTCGGCCCGAAGCATTCGAACGCCGCGTCCAGATACGGCCGAAAATCCTCGGGCTTCCACGCTTGCCAGTCCGCTTCGGTGACCAGGCCAGACACTTTGCAGTAGACATTCGGAAATGCCGCCAGCTCCCGGATTCCATGCGTCCAGACGTCAATGGCTCCGCTTTTGATGGGCGGCTTCGCCAGATGATCCAGAACAAAGCGCTGCCGCGGAAATCGCGCCACGAACTCCGCCGCCCGCGGAAGATGCTTGGCATAAATAAGAATGTCGTAGGCGAGATCAAATTCCTCCAGCATCGCGATGCTACGAAGAAAATCCGGTTGCAGCAAAAACCGTTCATCCGGCTCGCTCTGCACGATGTGCCTAACGCCTACTAACTTGGAATTGTCCGCCAGCGACTCCAATTCGAATCGCAATCGTGGCGACCGCAAGTCCACCCAGCCCACTACCCCGAGAATGAAAGGTGCTTGCTCCGCCAATTCCAGAAGCCATCGCGTCTCTCCCAGTGTCTGACGCGCTTGAACCGCCACGCATCCCTGAAATCCGCTGCGCTCCAGCTCAGGCTTCAGATCGGCCGGAAGAAAATCCCTCCGCAGCGCCGCCATCGAGTCATTAATCCAGCCATACTCCCGCCCGTTATACATCCAAAAGTGCTGATGAGCATCAATGCGCATTGCTCTCGGCATGTTCTGAGCCTCGTTTCGTCGTTTCTAATAAATCCGAATCCTTTTCACTTATAGTCCACGACTTCCTGCCGCGATTCCCCCAACCCATCGATTCCAAGCTCCACCACATCGCCTGCTTTCAGATATTGCGGCGGCTTCATCCCCAGGCCGACGCCCGGAGGTGTTCCCGTACTGATCACGTCTCCCGGCAAGAGCGTCATGAATTCGCTGATGTAAGCAACCAGCGCCGGCACATCGAAAATCATCTTGGACGTCGAGCCTTTTTGCCGGAACTCGCCATTCACCTTCAGCCACATTCCCAGCTGATTGAAATCAGGAATCTCATCTTTCGTCGCCAGGAACGGCCCGAGCGGAGCGAACGTATCCGCGCTCTTCCCTTTCACCCATTGCCCTCCCCGTTCCAGTTGAAAGCTGCGCTCCGAGTAATCGTTGTGCAGCGCAAAACCGGCGACATAATCAAGCGCGCTCGCCCTGCTGACGTAACTCGCTCTCTTCTCCATCACGACCGCCAATTCCACTTCCCAGTCCACCTTCATTGCATTCTTGGGAATTACGAGCGCATCATTCGGCCCCGCCAGCGCAGTTGTCGCTTTGAAAAAAATCACCGGCTCTTTGGGAATCTCCATCCCGCTTTCCTCGGCGTGGTCTCGAAAGTTCAGTCCGATGCACACAATCTTGCTCGGCCGGCAAATCGGCGGCCCCAAGCGCACCGATCCTCGAACGTGCAGTGCGGAAGCGCCCTGCCTCGTCAACCAGTTCCGAAGTTTCGTCAATCCGTCATTCGCAAAAAATTCTTCGTCATAGTCCGAACCAAACCCCGAAACATCCAGCCGCGTCCCATCCTCGAGAAGTACGCCCGGCTTCTCCCGCCCCATCTCACCGAATCGAATCAGTTTCATTCCCTCTCCGTGTGAAGACCCTGCCGAGTCTAGCAGCGAACCCAGCTTCAACTAAACCAGACGAATTAAACCTTGACACTATGGCGTGTAACGCTATAGCGTATAACGGCATACTGGCACGGCTTGCTAGAGGACGCCTCATGAATAAACTGACAAAAACATCTTCGCTGATCGCGTTTGTCCTTCTCTTCTTCGGCATGATCGCATCCGCTCAAGAAAATAAATCCAGCGGCCCGGCGCGCGAGCCCATGCTGGTCACTGTCGATTGGCTTGCTGAGCACCTCAAGGATCCTTCTCTCATCCTGCTCCAGATCGGCGACAAGAAAGACTACGACAAAGGCCACGTTCCCGGCGCGCAGTTCCTCGAATATGAAAGCATCTCCACTCCCCACAATCATGGAGTGACCTTAATGCTGGAGCTTCCGCCTGTCGAGCAACTCGTCTCCGTTTTCGAAAAGCTCGGCGTTTCGAACAGTTCGCACGTCATTTTGTATTTCGGAACGAACTGGGTGACGCCCACCACGCGTGTTTACTGGACTCTGGATTACCTCGGTCTCGGCGACCGCACTTCGATTTTGAACGGAGGACTCGTGGCTTGGCAGGCTACCCACCACCCGGTATCCACGGAAATCAAGCAGCCCGCGAAGGGCTCCATCACGCCGGCGCCGCGCAAGGAAATCGTTGCCGATGCGGATTGGGTGAGCAGCCATCTCAACAAGCCCGGTGTCACCGTCATCGACGCACGCACTCACGAGTTCTACAACGGATCGCAGAGTGACGGAAATCCGCGCAGCGGACACATTCCCGGCGCGTCGAATCTGCCCTATCTCGATGTCATCGACCAGGACAACAACAAATTCAAGAGTCCGGACGCCATCAAGGAATTATTTCGAGCGGCAGGACTGAAGCCGGGGAACTTGATGGTGAGTTACTGCCATATCGGCCAGCGCGCCACGGTTCTTTACTTCACTGCAAAAATGCTCGGCTACGACGCGAAAATGTACGACGGCTCCTGGGAAGACTGGAGCCACCGCAAGGACTTGCCCATCGTCACGGGCGAATCGCCCAGCAAACTGTAGTAAGACTTTCCTCCGCGGCCACTTGGAGGGCGGCAATTTCCCTCGGCTCTGGCCGCGGCTGCCGCATTTCTAACTTCGGATTTCCATTTTCCAATTCCCACTCTTTCATCTGCATTGCTGACTTTGAGCAACGCGCGCTGCCCGTGATTCCGCCGCTTCCTCCCTGGAGTATCATGAAGGAAGTTCCCATCCGTGCGATGGGATTTACGCGCGGAGAAACCCAATGAAGAAAATTATGGTGACTTGCGTAACGATTCTGCTGAACGCTGGCGTTGCATTTGCTCAAGAGAAACCGGCCGCACCACCACATAACATGGAGCACATGCACCACGGCGGATTCATGCAGAGCGGCAAGCACCACGCGGTCGCCAAAGGCGTCGCGCTGGATGCGAAGGTGGATGCCGTGGCGCACACCGTCATTCTTCGCGTTGGCCCGATGAATCTCCCGGCGCACACCAGCCATATGAAAATGCCGCAGCCGCCGGATCTCGTCTGGGAAGTGCCAATGGACGGCTGGTTGCTCGCGTATCATCCGAAGCTCGTGGATGGCAGCGGCAACTCCGTGCCAGGAACGGTCCTGCATCACGTGGCGTTCTGGAACGAGAATCGCGCGGATTTTCTCTGCCCCAACAAGGAAGAGCATATTTTCGGCGCGGGCAGCGAGCTGACAGATTGGGCCGAGGTGCCCGGCTATGGCTATCGCGTGCAAACGCACGACAAGATCCGCATCGAAACGATGGTGTACAACCCGACGGCCACGTCCTACGAAAAAGCTTATCTCGAAGTGCAGATCCCGTTTGTTGATGCGAGTGCCGGGAGCGTGGGGAAGATGATCCAGAATGTCTATCCCGCGTGGATGGATGTGGCGTCGTGCGGAGATTCCGGCTACGACGTTCCGGCGGGGAAAAGCGAGAAGACGGGAACGGTGACCGTGAAATACGACGGCGTGCTGCTCGGCGTTGGGGGACACATGCACGATTACGGCAAACAAATTGTGCTGCAGGATGCCTCGCGCAAGGAGACTGTGGCCACGCTCGACGCTAAGTCCGACGCTCAAGGGCATCTCGAATCCGTCCCCGTGAAGTTGTTTGTCCAGGAAGGCGGTTACAAGTTTGCGAAAGGCGATGTACTGAAAGTTTCCGCAACGTACGACAATCCCACCGGAAAACTTTTGCGCGATGGCGCGATGGGCATCGCGGTCGGCTATTTCGCTCCCGCCGATGACACGAAGATGGCGGCGCTGCGGCGCAACTCCAAGGCATCGCACGACATGGCCGGAATGTCGCACGACCACTGAGAGGACGGGAGTGCGGCTTGCGAAACTGATTTCAGTTTGAGACCTGCTAGAATGTCCGCGCTCGAAAAGGAATACCGATGCCTCCAACGCTTGCGAACGGCAAGATCTGTTACATCGAGATGCCCGCCACCGACATTGCGCGCTCAGCCGAGTTCTACAAAAGCGTCTTCGGCTGGACCATCCGCAAACGCGGCGACGGCAGCACCGCTTTTAACGATTCGGTCAACGAGGTGAGCGGCACGTGGGTGCTCGGGCGCCCGCCTTCGGGAAAGCCCGGCCTCCTGTTTTACATCATGGTTGACAGTGTGGCTGCGACGGTTGACACGGTTGTAGCCCATGGCGGCGAGATCGTGCAGCCCATTGGCGCGGACGCCCCCGAGATCACGGCGAGGTTCCGCGATCCGGGCGGAAACGTGATCGGCCTCTACCAAAACCCCGCCTGACACATCGTTCACTTTAAGAATCCCGCACTTTGAACATCTGACCGGAAGGCCAGCGTGACCGATTGGGGGAGTACTGTCCTTCCCCGGCCTCGAAGAGGGGCCGCGACCGTGGCTTACTGAAGCCAGTGCCATGCCCGGCCCTCGAAAGAGGTCAGTATGAAAAACAGATGGATTCTCGTCAGCGTTGTAGGAGTGGGTGTGTTCTTTGGTGCCGCCGGAGCAGCCGCGACTTCCTACAATCCAATCAAGTGGATCAAAAAAGGTCCAAGCCCCACGGCCAGCGAACAGCTCGCCGCGAACAAAGAGCAGGAAAAGAAGTTGTCTCTGCAGTTGCAGGCGGTTCTCCCTCCACGCACCAGCCTGAAGGATGCCTGCGCCGGTTTTAAGAACCTTAGCGATTGCGTCGCCGCCCTTCATGTCAGCCACAATCTCACCATCAAATTCAACTGCCTGAAGTGGGATGTCACTGGCACCAAGCCGGCGGGCGACGTCAAATCCTGCGCGGCCCCGTCACGCGACAAGGCCATGGACCTGAGCAGAGCCATCATGGTGCTGAAGCCCGACGCCAATGCCCGCACGGAAGCCAAGAACGCCGAAAAGCGCGCCCGCGAAGCCATCAAGGACGCTTCCTAGTCAGACAGAGTGGGGGCGGACTTCAGTCTGCCCTTCCTTCTTTTTCCTCTTTCTTTGCACTCGCAGGGGCGCCCGCCGCGGCGGGCTGCGCCCCTTTCTTCCGACCGCCGCACCGTCATTTCGAACGGAGCAGGCCGATTTTTCTTCCGCATTCGCTCCTGCGAATGCGTCGGCCTGCGGATGTGAGAAATCTCTCTTCCTCTTTTTTCACACCGCCCAATTCTCTACCTTCAACCCACGCACGCGCCGGAACTCCCGCTCGTTATTGGTAACCAGCGTCAACCTAGCCAGTCGTCTGGTAAATCCATGCTGAGCGACCCGCGGGCCTTTGGCTGGTACTTCTCGTCCAGATCGTCCATCCACGTTCCGCAAAGAGTTTCCGTATCGGATGGAAGGGCTCACGATCAGGTCGCCATCCACCATCGTGACAGTGGCTCAAGAAGACCCCATTCTCTGTCAGTCGAACTATCAGCGCGTCCAAGGCACGTCCACGTTCTTCATCCGGGAAGTTCTGGAGCGTACAACGCTCGATGATCATGTCAAAGGGACCTGGGCATAGCGCCAAATCGAGCAAGTCTCCGACGATGAACCGCGCACTCCCCATGGTTTTTCGCTGTTCGAGTGCAAGGAACCGTTCTAAATCAGCAGGGCCGAAATTCCATGCTTGTGCAAGCTTCATCGCTAAAGGCGAGAGATCCAGAGCGGTCACTTGGAATCCTGCTTCTGCAAGCGCCCGGGGTTCTTGCGAGATACCGCTGCCTGCGCAAAGAACGGTCTCGATATCCAGTTCCGCCATGGCCCTCGCGGTCTCCGGGTCGCCCGCCATCATGTCGTATAGGCCCGGCCCAAAGCCATAGGACACGTGTCCATTCCAATAGCGATCCCAGGCCGCTGAATCGTGCATATTACGAGGTGGCAACAACCAGTTGAGGTCATCGTCGGGATCGTTTCGACCGAACAATCGCTTCAGGGAAAAACGCCCCATATTCACCTCATACGGAGGTACGTCCAGGTGGGTGCTCCCGACTCCACTACAGTGTATGCCCTGCATTCTAGACAACCCTTTGCAGAAAGGCGACAGCGTTCAAGTGGAGCCGTAAGACGTCGAAATGTCCCGGCGGGTGGCCGCCCCTCGATCCGCAGATACGCTCTTGGGTGGCCCATCCTTGAAGGTTTTGCAAGGTGGGGCTGCCTTTCGCTAGCCTCTTTGTTCTTCCTAATTTCACGCTTTGGCGGGTGACAGGCCCTTAACGGAACACCCACATCTCCCACCCACATTGGATAGTGCGGCACGATATGCTCCCTCCGCGCCACGCGACAAGACAAATTCCTCGAGTAGATTCTCTCGCCCACCAGCCCACCTAAATCTCTACAATATTTGCGGCCGCCGTTCGTCTACAGAAGTGGATGGATGGGCCATTGAGCGTCACCTCGATGATCGAGCAAGACCGCCGAATCTCCGAAATCGTCGCGGGACAGCGCTCCCGGCTGCGCAATTTCATCCGCCGGCGTGTGCCCGATCCCTCCGACGCCGAGGACATCGTGCAGGAAGTCTTCTACGAACTGGTAGAAGCCAATCGCCTGCTGATGCCGATCGAGCACATGACCGGCTGGCTTTTTCGCGTCGCGCGCAATCGCATCACCGACCTTTTCCGCAAGAAGAAGCCCGTGCCCTTCAGCGGCGCAGCGGTCGAGGACGAAGACGGCGAGCTGCTGCAGATCGAAGATCTGTTGCCATCGCCCGATGCCGGCCCGGAAGCGCTCTACTTCCGCAACGTGCTTCTGGATGAGCTGGAATTTGCGCTCGGCGAACTGCCCGGCGAGCAGCGTGAAGTATTCGTCGCTCACGAACTGGAGGGGCGCAGCTTCAAGGAAATGGCCGCCGAAACCGGCGTGAGCATGAATACTCTCCTCTCGCGCAAGCGCTATGCGGTGCTGCATCTGCGCGAACGATTGCAAAGCATTTACGACGAATTTAAGAAAGCATGAGGAACTGAACATGAGAAAGAAATGGATTTTGCTTGCTCCGCTGGCGATCCTGGCGATGGTCCTATTTGTCTTCCTCGGCGGCGAACTAGTGCTGCACCTGTGGAATTGGCTGCTGCCGCCGCTCTTCGGCTGGCGCCAGATCACCTTCTGGCAAGCGCTTGGACTTCTGGCGCTGTGCCGCATCCTCTTCGGCGGATGGGGTTGTCACGGCTCTCCTCGCTCCAATATGCGGCGACGAATAGATGAGCGTGTTCGGCAACGAATGGACGAGCGCTGGGGGCAGATGACACCCGAGGAGCGCGAGAAGTCCCGCCAGAGTTGGCGCTCTCGTTGCGCCGGCTTTGAAACCCCAACCGGAGATCCCAAGGGGCAGTAAAGCCATCTCGGCAGGCGGGTGGGACAGGTTCGATTTTGCGTCCGGTCTCTTTCTGCGGGTGCCCCTCGATAAGAACGAAGGCGTTGTCAAGAGACACTTCTTCCCTGCAATGCTTTCCAGCACCGCTTGGATCTCAGAGAGGTGGAGGACCGAAGCTCTGAAACTCTCACGGTGAATCAGCTTTCGGCGGCCCTTACGAACGGATCGTTCCGCCAACCATCGATACAGTCACCAACCGCGGCCATGATTCTTCTATCCGAATCCCGGTTTTCACCGGGACGAGAGCGCCCAATCAACACTTCGGTCTAGCTTGCGCTGACCAGCGGCACCCGCGAGCTGCTCTCGACACGAACGACCTCTGGATACCCCGTATTCGTGCGCAGCATCCAGTAGAGTCGAATCGCCAATTTCCTTGCCGCCGCCACCTTGGCCACTCCTTTCACTTTCCGATGACAGCGATGTAAATATTCCGAACGCATCTGCGGATCGTAGCGCACCGCACATTGCGCCGCTTCCACCAGCAACATCCTCATGAAACGGTTCCCTTGCTTACTGATCGAGCCGTACCGCTGGTGTTCGCCCGAACTGTATTCCCGTGGAATCAGTCCCAGGTAACTCGCTACTTGTTTCCCCCGCTGGAACCGGTGCACGTCTCCCATGGTCAGCACAAAGGCCATCGAGGTGATCGGCCCTACTCCCGGCTGCGTCATCAGCAGCCGGGCTTTTTCGCTTTTCTCTGCAACTTCCACGACAGCTTGGTCGAGCAGATCAATCTGCCCATTCAACATCTCTCTTACCTTGAACAGGTCTTCTCGCCGCCGGCCGGCCCACGGCGCGAGCGGCAACTCGCGGAGCACCTTCTCGCCTGCTTTGCTCCACAGTTTTCGCTTCTTCGTGACGCCCTGGTTCATCGCCAGGTGCTGCAGCTCATTCTTTACCTGCGCGCGTATCCGTACCAGCTTGTAGCGGTGAATCAAAAGCTGCCGCAAATCCTTTTCTTCACCTGACGGTGTCCAGATTCGCGGGAATCGTCCTTCCAACAACAATTTCAGAATCAACGCCGCATCGCGCCGGTCATGCTTCTGTGCGCGCACCTCGCAGGCACGAATCTTCGCTGCGTCTCCGATCCACAGATCGTGCCCCAGCGTCGCGGCCAGTTCCACAAACCACTGGCAGTTTCCGGTCGACTCCATCCCGATGAGAGCCGGCGCGGGCAGCTGCCGATAAAACCGCTCAGCTTCTCCCGACGCATGCTCCAACTTCTTTTCTTGCGTCTCCCCAGTGACTGTGTCCACCCAAGAAATCTGTTGCCAACTGGGGTGGTAATCACATCCAATAAGCATCATCGAAGGCTCCTTCCTGCCGAGAGTTTCGGTCCTCCAACCAGAAGCTTACTCGGCTACCGAACGGAGCCTTCGCTCTTATCCAATCAATCCTTGCGGGTTGTGCAAGGGTGGGGTAGTTGACGTTTCTTTTGTTGTTTCCCGCCTCTCCATTCTTCCGAACCTGTGCCTCTCGCCAAACATTTCTCAAGATCTCCCCCAGTAAATCGTTGCACCGGCATCAGTGAGCTCGACCCCTTTATTTTCTTCTTCTTACAAAATCTTTCGAACAAATGGTGCAAATTGCTAATTCTAGTACTATAATAGTATGTGAAGAATAATGTAATTCATGCTAGCATAGGTCGTGATTCATCGATCGCATCTCCGCCAATCCCGTAAGCCTCGTTTACCCAGAGCACCAGGTGCGAAGGGCGCGATCCGCATTTCCGTTTCGCTTTCTTTATCTCCCATTCTCCGTACATACTTCCAAGTTCCGTATCCTGTAACTCCTTTCCTTCCCACTTTTACGAGAACTGCCGGGGCGTATACCAACAATTCCCAACTTGGAACGAGGCCCCTCCTCCTCTTCACCTTTCAACTTTTTGACTTTGAGCTTCCCGCATTCCGTATCCTCTTTCCTTTCACACTCTTTTGCACGTTTTTGCACTCGCGCAAAATCCAACTCATTTATTTTCAAGCTCTTCCGCACTCTTTGCCCAAAAACACGGGGGCTGGGGGTACCCCCGCAACCTTAGACAGGGCTCGGGCATCTCACGGACGAAGCAGAAGCAGACGAGAGCGGTGCTGCACGACCGATTCTCTACTTCTGCCGTTCTCAGCGTGGTTTCCAGCCGTCCCTGGCCGTGCAGTTCAGCCCATCCGGCCACATCAGCCCGTCCAGCCAATCCAAACCAGGAGGGTTGTACCCGTGACTAAACTCAGAGGAGCCGTAGTTGTATTGTGCACCGTGCTGTCGTTTATCCTGTTCGGGGTGACGTTCGCCCCGGGCGCCAGAGCGGATCAGTGGGACAAAAAAACCATCGTTACCTTCAACGAATCCGTGGAAATTCCCGGGCGGGTTCTGTCGGCGGGGACCTACCTCTTCAAACTGGCCGATAGCCCGTCCAACCGCCACATCGTGCAGATCTGGAATGCCGATCAAAACGAAATCCTGGCCACCATCATGACCGTTCCGAGAACGCGCTTTGAAGCGCCCGACGACTCCATGTTTGAATTTGACGAGCGGCCGAGCGGCTCGGCTCCGGCCCTCAAAGTGTGGTTCTATCCGGGAGACATTACGGGAGAGGAATTCGTGTATTCGCATTATTCCTCTTCCAAGAGTTATTCCAACCGCCAGTAGGGGAGGTTCCTGAATAGGGGGAGAACCCCGATTCATTCCATCGCGGCGAGGCTCCCACCGAAGAGTGGTGGGAGCCTCACCGTTTCTTTTCGACCAAACGCCATTCCCGGCGCGCTTGCCAAACCGCCGGGGGTTTGCTATTCGGGATGTGTAAAATAGTTCACCTGGGATGGGGCCAACCATGGATGAGATCACGAAGCAGTCGGCGCAGGAGTACCTGGCTGCGAAGCTCACCGAAGAAGAGCAGAAATACGAGACGGAACAGAATCTGGCGCTGGCGACGGCCCGTTCTCCCGTGGTGTGGAAGCACGTGAAGGATACGATTTTCGACCGGTGCCGCGAGTGGAATGCCATCACGCAAGAAGAGACGCTGACCTGCAAGGAAACCGCACTGGGGGATTTGCGAGTGTGGTGCGCGGCGCGATCGAAGCAAATGACCGTGCATTACGATTCGAGAAAACTGTTGATTACAATGAAGAATGCCGGGCGGCTGGAGCATGAAAAAGACGTAATCCTGCACATCGAGGGGTACCGGACGGGTATGGACCGGGCCAACCGCGATGTTCACCTGGTGCGCAACGAGCTGCCGGTGAATATCGATTTGTTGATTGTAGGCGAGCTCCGCGTATTGACGGGGATGAGTCGTCAAAGAAAGTAATGGGGATTTAGTAGCGCAGCACGCTGCGCCAGCTTGTCTGGTTTGCACTCGTAGGGGCCGGGCTTTAGCCCGGCCAGGGCGCCGTAGGCGCGGCACTACTGCCTATTCCTAACCCAATCCCCTACAAAGAACAGCCAAACAAAGCCCATCGCCGGGGTAAATTCCGGAGTAGCCGAGGGGTTCAATCCGCCGAGCCGAGCGGTAGAAAGTATTGCGTTCCCTTCACCGGTTCCTGAAGCCTCTTCAATAGGAGCTGGAGGTCGTCGCTGCGCTCGACGAAGTCGATTTCGGACGTGTTAATGACGAGGAGATCCGAGGCGGCGTAGCGGAAGAAGAAATGTTCGTAAGCGCGGGCGACTTCCTCAATGTATTCGGGAGCAATGTGGGATTCGTCGCGCGAGGCCTTCTTGGCGATGCGGGCGCGGAGGACCTCGGGCTTGGCTTGAAGATAGATGACTAGGTCGGGAGCGGGAAGGTCGGCGGTAAGGGCTTCGTAGTAGCGCTCGTAGAGCTTGAGCTCGGCGTCGTCGAGGTTGAGGTTGGCGAAGATACGGTCCTTTTCCATGAGGAAATCGGAGAGGACCGGGCCGGGGGATTCGACGGCGAGGGCTTCGCGGAGACGCTTCTGGCGCTCGATAAGGAAGTGCATTTGGGCGCGGAGAGCGGAGCCAGGCTTGGCCATGTAAAAGTCGGCCAGAAAGGGATTGTCCTCGCAGTCGTAGATGCGGCGGGCGTGGAGGCGTTCGGCAAGAATGCGAGCCAGCGTGGTTTTGCCAACGCGCAGCGGGCCTTCAATGACGATAAAACGGGGAGGCTGGGGGCTGCGCTGCGGGGTGCGAGCGCGCTTGGCGGCGGAAGAGTCGTTGCCGGGCATCGTTTCGTGTGACCGCGGCGTGGCCGGGATCAACAGGCGGATTATAGCAGAGTCGGGCGCGGAGTCATCCGCGGTTCGCCCACTCGTGATGGGAGGAATCGCAGGGGCAGGAATGTAAAAACATTTTCACATTTATGGACTAGTACTGCCGTTTAAAAAGAGGCAAACGGAGGGGCTAGCGGGGCGTACCAACCAGAATGTGACCAATGGGCCAGTGCCACCTGACCTTTTGACCAGTAAAGTAGCGGTATTGCGAGTGGGGACGGACTTGCAAGACCCACACGCAAATACTGAGGTGGTCCAATGGTCATTGCAACTCTGCTCCTGATTTGTTCTATCCCGCAGATGGACGACACGGCGAAAGTGGTTAACGACTCTCCGCCGGTTGTGTCCGATAGAACGACGAAAGATTCAACACTGGTTGCCTCCGCTTCTCTGCCCTCCGCGCCAGAGCCCAAGGTGAAAGCCGATGCGGAGCCGATTGCTCCGAATCCGGCAGCGCAGCCTTTTGTGGCCGTAAAGCCGGTGATCATGCGCCCCCGCGAAACACCCCGGCAAAGAAAGATTTGGTACGGGTTACTGTTGGCAGGACACAGCGGCGCGGCGTTTGACGCCTGGTCCACTAAGCGCGCGGTGGTTGGCGGTTACGGCCAGGAAGCGAATCCTTTCTTGCGCCCCTTCGCCAATTCGAATGCAATCTATGCGGCGACGCAATTGAGCCCGGCGTTCATGGATTATCTGGGCAAGCGCATGATGGTGAGCCAGCATGGCTGGGTGCGAAAGATGTGGTGGCTGCCGCAGGCGGCGGGAGCCGGTTTTTCCTTTGCATCCGGCGCGCATAACGTCGGCGTCGTGCACTAAGAGTTCCCTCAATACCCCCAACGGAAAGCGCCCCGGTGACCCTCCTCACCGAGGCGCTTTTATTTATGGCACGCGCTTGCGACCTGGAAGGCGCGATTCCCGCTTATTTCCCGACGACAAGAATGACAAACGAACCGGGCTTCATCTTGCCGCGGCGTTCGCCGGGAGCAGGTGGATCGAAATCGGCAGCGGGGAGGAGGATGTTGTGGGTCTTGAGGTCAAGACCCATGGTGCGGGCAGACCTTTTCGTGGGGACGTTCTCGACGACCGTGAATTTGTCCGGTGAATCCTCGTGGACGACGGTGAGATTGCCGTCACCGCAGGAGGCGAACGCATAACCCGCGGATGGATCGAAGGCGCTGGCGTCCGGGCCATCACAAATCGTAGGTGTGGCGACGACCTTGCCAGTGTCCGCGTTCACCACGGCCATCACTTTGTCATCGCACACGGAAAAGAGGCGGTGATTGGCGAGGTCGATGGCAAGGCCGGACGGCGATTTGCAAGGCGCGAGCGGCCAGTTGTGGAGTTCCTTGAGGCCCTTCGCATCGAGATGATGGAGCGCGGAAGTGTCCTCGTTGTTGACATAGATAGTGCCCTTGCCGTCGGCGACGGCGAATTCGGGCTTGCCATGCAGATCAATCGTGCCGACAACCGTACCATCGGCGGCATTGATCGCGGTGGCGTTCTTGCCGCGACCGTTGAAGCTAAAGACGCGCTTCGTGACAGGTTCGTAAATAATGGCGTCGGGATTCGCGTCGGTCTTGACTGTGCCGATGGACTTCAATGTTTTGAGATCGAAAATCGTGACGCTGTCGGCGCGGCCGTTGCTGGTGAAACCGCGGCCGAGATCGGAAGCGACGGCGATGCCGTGGACGCCCTGTGTGTCGGGGATGTCGCCGACAACGGCGTAAGTGTCCGCATCGAGAACCATCGTGTGGGTACCTCGGGAAACGTACACGCGGCGTGCGTCGCTATCGACATAAACGTAGTCCCAACCGCCCTCGCCGCCAACCGGGATGGTTTTGATGAGGTGATAACCTGAGCTGGCCGGAGCCGGTGCGGCCGCGTGCGAGAAGACTACGGCAGAAAAAATTGCCGCAACTGCGAGTGATCCTAAGATGGTGAAAAGGGTGAAACGTTTACGCATAGTTTTTTCTCTCTTTGAATTTCTATCCTTTTTTTTTGAGCCTGGGTACAACTACCTATATAGCTGCAGAGATAAACGCAACATAAATGCGTGGCGCTGGCTACATCTTCGACTTGTGCTGTTCGAACCAGCCCGCAATATACAGCATTTTGGCGATGTGGTGGCTGGGGCGGCGGCCGATGCCATGCGGCTCTTCCGGGACGCGGACGAGAACGGTTTCCACATTCAGAAGTTTGAGGGCTTCGTAGAACTGTTCGGCTTCGGAAATGGGAGTGCGATAGTCGGCCTCGCCGGTCATGACTAATGTGGGAGTTTTGACTCTTGCGACGAGGTTGGTGAGCGAGCGCTGCATGTAGTTGTCGGTGTTGTCCCAGGGGAGGCCCGGGAACCAGTATTTGGTGATGAAGGGAATGTCGGAGGTGAGAGCGAAGCTGTACCAGTTGATGACGGGATAGAGCGAGGCAGCGGCGCGGAAACGTTTGGTGTGCTCGATGGTCCAGCAGGTGAGAACACCGCCGCCGCTGCCGCCGGTGACGAAGAGATTGTTAGTGTCGATGTAGCCCTTGGCGATGACGGCGTCAACGCCGCTGTTAAGGTCGAAGAAATCATCGCCGGGATAGGCGTGATGGATGAGATTGGCAAAATCCTCGCCATAGCTGGTGCTGCCGCGGGGATTTATGTAGAGAACCACATAGCCTCTGGAAGCCAGCACTTGCTTTTCGAAATCGAAACGGTCGCCGTAGTCGGCAAAAGGGCCGCCGTGAATTTCAAGAACAAGAGGATATTTTTTGGAAGGATCAAAGTCCGGCGGGTGAACGATCCAGCCTTGGATCTTACGATTGTCTTTTGATGATTCGAACAAGATTTCGTCGACGTGGCCGGGTTTTTCCTGTGCGAACAACTCCTGATTCAAAGCGGTCAGGACTTTCATCGCGCCCAGGTTGGAGATGGCGATGTCGCCGGGATTGTCCGGACGTCCATAAGTGAGGGCGATCATGCTGGTGCGGGACAAAGAAAAAGTGCCGCTTCCGCCGGCGCCCAGAGTGGAAGCAAGATGATCGGCAATGTTCTTGAACGTCCCTTCCACGGAATAGAAACCGATCTTGGAATCACCATGATCGTCGTAACGGAAATAGACGCCGCTGTTGTCGGGAGCCCACTGCGGGTCCTGGATATCGCGGTCGAGTTTGTCAGAAAGGGAGTGCGGATTGGTGCCATCGCGATTCATGAGGTAAAGCTTGGTGGTTTGATGGCCCTGGTAACGGTCATCGTAGCCGGTGTAGGCGATGAGTTTTCCGTTGGGAGAGACTGCGGGAGAATTGTCGGGGCCTTTGCGATTGGTCAGGGGACGAAGGGAGCCGTCGGCGACGCTGAACTCGTAGACTTCGGTATCTAAGTATTCGTGATCGGACTCAGGATGCCGATTGACGGAAACGATCAGATATTTGCCATCCGGTGTCCAGGATGCGCGAGAGGGCCCGAATTCGTTGCCACCGTTCGGGAAATTGCCGTTGGTGACTTGGCGGGGCGCACCGCCTTCGCTATCGACGACAAAGATCTGCATGTAGCCGGGTTTGAGATAGCCCGTTCCATTGAAACGATAGACCAAACGATCGTAGGCAGTCGGAGCATCAGCCCATTTCGCGCCGGAAGGCGGGGCCGGGAGGTCGGCGATGTGCGGGCCTTTCCCTAGAACGAGCGAGGAGAAAGAAAGCATTTTCCCGTCAGGCGACCAGGCGATGGCGTCAGGGGCCTGGTCGAGATTGGTGATGCGCGCGGTCTGTCCGGTGTCCATCCAGCGAACGTAGATCTGCTGCTTGCCGTCGGCGTCCGAGAGGTATGCCAGTCGCAGGCCGTCCGGCGACCAGCGCGGAGAAATGTCACCTCGGTTGCCGGTGGTGAGCGGCCGATGGTCGGTTCCATCCGTATTGATGATCCAGAGATTCGAGTAACGCTTGTCGGTCATTGGATCGGCGAAGCGGCGCACGTAGACGATTTTCTTTCCGTCGGGGGAGATCTGCGGGTCGGTGGGGAGCTGCAACTGGAACTCGTCCATGGCGGTGAGCTTGTGAGATGCTTCCTGCGCCCGGAGCGCGAGAGTTGAGATGAATGTCAAAGTTGCAGCCGCTAGCGTGGCGACCATGCGCGCTTTGAATGTCATTAGAAAGAACCTCCTAGCGGGGCGAGTTAACAACGTGAATGGCGCTATGTCAAGACGATGGGAGGAGGCAGTTGCGAAGCGAGCCGGCGGGTTCGTTGACACTCTCGCGTACGCTTCGCTAGACTACCTTCGGACACTGAAGAACGGTTCCTGCCTGTACGGATCCCCGGTAGCTCAACGGTAGAGCATTCGGCTGTTAACCGAAGGGTTGCTAGTTCGAATCTAGCCCGGGGAGCCATTCTTCTTCTTTGATTTCAGGTCCTTACGCTGAAACTGATAACAATCACTTTGGGTGCAGTTGGGTGCAACTTCTATTCTTGGGGCCAGAATTGTAAATTCGATCCTCTCGTAAACAGCGGGAAACAGTGTGTTTAGAATTCGCCACACTCGACTGGTCAAATTAAAGACTGTGGGCAGGCATCCGTCGAAGAGCCAACCTTAATTTTCTCAATGAGTTGGAAAAACGACAGAGCATTCGGCAGACTACCGAATGGTTTCAACAAACTATTTCTAGCCTAGCAGCCTTCGTCCACCTGAGTGAACGACTGAGAATCTAGTTTCCTAGAAACCAGGAGACGCAGCGACGTTATGGAGGATCTCTTCGCCGCGAATCCGAGGAATCTCAAATTTCCAACAGGCCCGGCATTGCTTCCGGTTTGCTCGTCGAATGGCTGAGGCCTGTTGACGGCGTGGCGGCAAGCAGCCTGAGTCGGATCATTGCAAATACCGCCGAGAACTCCTCCCGGCTTCCGTCTACTTCAAGCCAAGTTTTTTTCCCGCCGCCATCAGTGCGATCGATTCGCGAATGCGCCTCTCGCGCGTTTCCGGTCGTT
>Ga0137397_10000468_pt1 | contig 27790 bp, 29 predicted proteins | sample czorhiz116metaG_FD_106658 | JGI IMG/M metagenome (GOLD analysis project Ga0137397, IMG submission 106658) | Vadose zone soil microbial communities from Angelo Coast Range Reserve, California, USA - czorhiz1.16 metaG | ecosystem: Environmental > Terrestrial > Soil > Vadose zone | place: USA... | reverse complement strand
TTCCGATAAATCTTTCCCCGTCCGGTTTTCGTCACGGGTTTCCTTTTAGATTTTCCTTATAAAGACGTCGCCGCCCTGGCACCCCCCCCCCCCCCTTTGACAGCTCAACGGGCGCAAAGCCATTATACTACTCATTGCTGACCTAGTAAATCTGTATGTCTCCCCGTATCCGCTCCGTTTAGGTGCTCATCAATTAATGACATAGACGTGATTTTATCCATATCTTTGCTAGCGTTCTACAATGACGGAACCCCGGGCGAGATCTGAGTCCCTCGGAGATTCAACAGAGGATAATCCGCTGACCATTCGGCTCCCCAACCCAAGGTCGTTTTTGGCCCGTCAGTCTCAATGGAAGGGACGCAGAGGAAAACCAAGATGCGACCACTGTCGCCTCAATAATCTCAAAGTAAGTCCTTGACCTAGAAATCATCTCCCTAGTGCTGATGTAAAGAAGTGTGACAGAGTATTACCGACTTGTAATCACTGTTCCTGGGCAAATAGAGAGTGCAAGTACACTCCTTTACCAACGCCAGCTCACCGTGGGATACCACGGTGTGATCGATGCCGTTTTCACAATCTCAAGGTTTGTGGCCCCCCCTCCACAATACTGACTTTCTGATGCCACGATCCATAGTGCGACAGGAACCTGCCAGTCTGCAACCACTGTACAGAAGACGATGGAGCAGAGTGCAATTATACTCCAAAGAAGCGACACAAGGTGCCAACGGACAATGCCCCGCCTATCAAAGATCGAACGCCAGTTCCCTACGTCACCAAGAGTGCATCTTTTTTGGTCTCTGACTTGCCTGATGAGGAGAAATATTCTACTGGTAACTGGATCGCGGAGCATCCAGAAGGCGCGAGGGGGAATTTGTTTGCCACAATTCACGAAATCGATTCTACTGGTTCCCAGAATTCAGAGAATGAAGACGACCATGTCGACGGCGACGTTTCTTCGGAGAAACCAGGAGCGCCCTCAATGAATGATCAGGCGAAGTCGGGAGCCGATTCTCTGGCATCCCAATATCAGTACGACGGTGCGCGCATCACTACTAGTATTCGCCACATAGAGCCATGGTACCACTCGGACTTCGCCCCTCTCCCACGTACTGTACTGCAAGGAATTCGGACGGCCAATCCGTCGGAGATGCCGATTCGACATGACTACGACAAGTCGCTTTGGAAGTTTCTTTCCGAGCTACCTCCAGAGCTGCGTGAGGTCTCTGCCTTCGCCCCAGACGTGTACGCCGGACTCGCGCAAGCCATCGAAAAGGGCGACACGTCCACACTTTCGGAGCGTGTTAGGTCTTGGGTGGTACATCACCATGTGCGCACGGGATCGCGAAAATATCGCCTGCTCTTACTTCCACGAGAACAATACTTCGTCATCCGACCCGAAAGGGAGGAGAAACTAAGGAATGAATTTATGGCGGAGGTTGATGGGGACGTCTTCCTGAGCAAGCCTTTGTCCGCAAGCAGCCAGGGCAAGCAAGCCATCCGGGAGGGTGCTACTGCCTTCATTCGGGTGCCCGTGTCGCCGCAAATATACGACGCCCTGGTTTATGCCCATAAGAGTCATTCGACCCCATCGTCCACTCTTACTCAGATAAGACAAGCAGGCATCGTAAGCCACGTTACACTTTGTGCTCTCTTGATTTGATGATCAAATTTATTTGACAGGGTTGCATTACTTGGCCGATGATCGAATTGTTCCACCGCCTTTGCCCAGTATGCACTTCCCGATCAAAAGTCATCACACACTGAGTAGCCTTGTGGTTCCCTTTGGATGAAATCTCTCACAGCTGTCATCATTAATTTATCGGTTCCCACAGGCACATGTACAGAATAGTGGATACCAATTTTTTTTCTCACAGGGCACGACTCGATAGGCATGTTCACCTTTTCCTCTTTTGGGCGATTTTTGGCCCTCTGTATGTATGTATGTCTGATTGCGAATACGGACTTTCGAATGCGAGGAATCAAATGTTCGTTTGGGTTCGAAGCAAGAGAATCAATCAACTCTAAAGTCGTTGTACAATTATCGTGACATCGTCCATCCACTTCTCTTCCATCTCTACCGTCAACTTCTGGGAGACGAGGCGTACGTCCCCCCCTCCTAACCCATCGCGAAGGAGGGATAGTGCCAGATTTCCCGGCGCTCTATTCTCGATGGTTCGGCCAACAACCCTCACCCACCGATGTATCATATCCTGGCGAGCCTGTCCGTCGTACAAATCTACTAGTCCATCCGAACATGATATCAAAAACAAGTCCCTCTGCTGTCCTGGGGGGACTTTCGGAAGCGGAAAGTGGTGGATGTCCGGGATATTGGAAACGTATGGTGGACTTTTCACGCGGGAAACGTAAGTCTCGGGTCGCTCCACGTTCCATTCTCGACGAAAATCGAGAAGCACACGCTGAGAGAAGACTGGTGGCAGTTTGAGCCAGGTATCACCGAGAGCTGGTATGCGCATCAAAACTTGAGTAAACGAATCCTCTATTCCCCGACGGGAACAATGACGCTCACAGCGCGTAGGGCCCAGAAACCCTATGATCCTATTTTTCTCCATGCATTCGAGCTCCCCGGGGTGCTGATTTCGTATTCTGAGAACTTCAGACGGGTTGTCGCAATTGTGAGGTACCGATACGAAGGCCGCAGACCAGTCCCTTGCTTGTGTACGAGAACCAAGGACTAAAATAGCGTGTGGAAATGTGAGGGTAAGAACAAGAGGGTTGAAGACTGCGTTGAGGCTCACACACCTGCCTGGCAGTCACCGAGGTTGGCGATCCAGAGATTATTTTTCTGCGGGTCCGTGAGCGTCAGGATCACAGTACTCCCCTGCAGACATCGCGTCATCGCAGCCAAATTCCGCGGTCCCGACGCGCGATCTTGGAATAGATGCCGGATCTGCGCTCTGGACATACTCTGCAAACCAGCAGGGCCGCCGGGAAACATGCGGGTAAAGTCGGCCGTGATGGAGTGGTCGAATCGGGTGATGCAGTCGGAGAGAACGCCGGAGACGGCAGCGGGGAACCCATGCCCGCGGAACGAACGAAGGAGCGAATCGAGCGCTTGTTTTATCATGGAGGGAAGCGTTCGAGACGCATGCTCCACGGTGGCGTGCCCCGCGTGCCCTGCACACATACTCCCAATCGAACACTCCCCCCGCGCAGAGCAAATATATACACTGACCGTCGAAAATGGCCGTGAACACCCAGGTTCCCCCTCCAGAAGCCATCTGCCAGTGCTCTATGCATTTCCGGTCCTGGGTCCGAAACTCGTGCAGTTGGCATGGCTGGAAGTCTATCGCGTCAATGCCTCCACCACCGACCGATATCGGATTCGCGACACGCTGAAGCTCCGTGGACAGGGCGGGCTCTTGAAGGATTCTGTACGTCCACCGTTCGGGCCCTCCTAGGCCCATATCCGTGGTGGCAAAATCGCTGACTTCGTTGAGGGCCCGTAGATTTTCTAGCGATGTAGCGGCGGCTAGAGGCACTATGTGGTTGGTGTACATCGTTCGGACGGACCTGGAGGCTGCCAAAATCGAAATCGCATCCCTTAAATACTACAGGGAGGGGACTGGACATTCCGAATCGGTTGACGAGGGATGATCCATCGCAATCGAGAAGGGTGAAAGGCTCCACACACAGGCTGGCACGCTGAAGAATGTCGGCATGATATTTGGAAATCTTGAGACAGGTGGCACTTTTGTTACGGTATCATGGTGTTTGAGGACAATTCGGCCGAGGGGAAGTTCCGGACAGCGTCCACTGGAACGTATGTGGGTCCGTGTTGGGGTGGGCCACCCGGCCACAGTCCAGATTTTCCCTTTAATGGACCAGGAGTGCCACTACTAGTAACAGTGAGTGACCGTACGGATCTGGACAGGTTGGACAGCTTCACGCTAACGAGGCTCTGAAATAGAGGATGCTAATACTATTAAGACGCAACGCAGTCAGCTCATGGCGTCTAAGGAAGGGTGAGCGTTGATACACGTTGGCGCATTGATGCATTGATGGTCCATCATAGCAGGTGACTGATAGTATGGTTTCTTGAGATTTCGGTCATGTCAATCTTGTCAGCTTCCCTTCAACCGATCGACTCGAACTAACGGCATTCCCCGTCCGGTTCAAGAGACAATCAAATTACAAACATTACGGTTCTGTCTGGTGGCGCAGATCAAGGTACTTCAAGTTGTAGCGATCAGGTATACTATCGCAACACCGCAGGGGGTCTGGACTCGGAGCTTGCGATATAAGACACCGGTGTGCCATGATAGACGCGGCCACTGGCACCCATCACCGCGTTCTGGACCAATGCCCATGTAGAATGGCCCTTACCTATGTCGAGACCCATACTCCAAGTCGAAGTGATGTAAGTCCCCGGTTCGAAGAACATACTGCGGGAAAATTTACCTGACAACTCCTAGTGGAGAGATTTATCCTAACGCCGAGCAATCAAACAGGCCTCGTTTCATCACGCGCACGACTGCGGCATATTACATATGAAAGCTGCAAGCAGGTGGAAAAAAATATATAGTGCTAGGAGTGGCGTCGTAGATTGACATAATTCGCATCGTGAATTACTCGGAATCACCGGATCCCATTTGCTTTTCCTGCTTTCCTTTACGTTTCTTCTCTTTTTTCCTACGGAAACTGGTAACATGATAAAGGTGCGCAAAGATACGCGGCGCCTCTCCATTCAGATAGGGGTCACGGTTCATGGAGCGGCCAACTCGAAACTGGCAAAGGCCAGGTCGTAATCCCCAAAGTTGTAATTGATCTTGTCCGTCCGGATGTAGACGCCGCGATGGCCGTCGACCGCGTTTCCGCTGGACGTCGAGTAATCGGAGAGGGCCACCTTGAAGGCGCGCTGCGCTGCTTCGATGGCGCTTCCCCCGGTCTCCGCTTCGGCCTCCTCGTCGGCAGTCGAGATGAAAAGGGTGAGGGTGAGCCGCGCGGGGCGAAAGATGCCCACAACACGGCGCACCAGCGTCCCAATATCCGGCATGCGGTGGGATTGAGGCGCAGGGACTGGTGACAACGGAACATTACATTCGAAGCTTGCGTACGACCAACCGTCTTCGGGCGTCACATGGATGTTATAGTATCCTTCGCCCCCGAAGCCGGGTTCGTGGTCCTCGCCGAGCGGAGACGAAGCGAGCTCGCCGTACTTCTCGCCCCACTTGACTAGGGCGTTCGCGGAGTACCCGCATGGCGAAAAGGCGTAGGAGTCTAACGTGGTGAGGTGTTTGGGGAACAGATCGACGATTCCAAGGTTCGAGGAAACCTCGCGAGCCCTATCGAATGGCGCATGGCTGAGGCCAGGCTCCTCCGGGAAAATGAAGGACCGCCTGACCACAGGGGCCAGGTGGGTCATGAGGATTTCGAGGGTGAAGTCGACGTCGGGGAGTTCTGAGGAGACAGCCGTCTCATCGGTGGTACCATGGACCTCTGCGCCGTTGATCTGGGCACAGCCCTCAAGCGAGCGAAGGACGGGGAGAGGACTAGTTATATAAAGCAGCCAGTGGTCACCATTCATCTTGCCAATCGAGTACGCGCCGCCCTCAACAAAGATCCTGTCGAGGAATTCAACTTCGTCTTTCCATTCACGATGGGGGCCCTTTTGACGTTCTGGGAAGAAGAAAGACTTGCGCGAGTAGAAACAGCGATGGACATTGGGGAAGGAAGCGTGCTCGCGTGCGATCTCGAGGATGCGTGGAAGTCCCAGCAAGTTCAACGTTGTTCCGCACGTCTTGAGTATAAGGCGGTGTGGGGAGACAAATAGGGAAGATTCACTATATGTGTCGGCGTAAGGAGCCAGGAACGGGGTGACGGGGGGAAACAAGAGGACAAATATCCCTAAAAGGGAACGGGAAAGAGTCCCCGAAGAGTCCCCGAGGGTCCACCACCGCTCGCAATCCCAGACCGTTGCGCGCAGATATGACAATCAAAGATTGAGATGATCCGCCGGTCCTACACGTCCCCGTGGCACTACCAAGAAAGCTCACCTTAACAGATAGGCATCCGTTTCGGTGCCCTCTACGACGCTGAGGACCTTGCATTTCACAATACGGAGCATGTCTTCCCAAATCGACCGCTTTACGACGCGGAGTCCAATCCTCCCGTCAGTTGCAGTAGATGCACCCGGCACGTCTTCGGGTGATGCCGCAAACCAGATTTCTAGCAATTTTTCTGGGCCTTCAAATGGAGAAGAGCTCGCAAGGATGTTTGTTGTCGCTTCCATGTGTCTTGTGAGCGGTGGGAAAAATCGACAATGGATTGGCCGGCGTTGAGTGAGCCTACACGGAACCAGTCCTGGATGTGTCGGTGCTAGCAGGAAAGACTGTGAAAAGTAGGCGATGCTGGATGCATGTACCGGCTAAAGGAGTGCCCCCGACGGCTGACGGGCCAGAAATACGTGTTCTGTGTGTTGGTGGGGGGTAGAGGGGGGTCTATCAAAATTGATTGAATAGAAATTGTGTAAGATTTCCGCCTTCGGCATCTCAGCGCTGAGTGTCAGGGCCTCAGGCCAGGCCTCGGCCAACGGCCAAACGCTTTCGCTCGTCCGCAACTTTACCGAGATCGCGGCTTGGGCTGTTGCTCGGACAACAGGTACACCTCCCATTCGCCCACGTTTCCTATAGTTCTGCTGCACTTTGGCCTCGCCTCACCAGCGACGTCAAATCCGCCTTGGTTCTGTCTATATTAATCCTAGTCCGGGCGTTACTTCCTTTCGGCGCCACACACATGGCCGCCTTCATCATCGATCATCATCTGATCCCATTTTACTGATCACTGTTGCCGTTGCTGACGCCATCGTTCTAGAAGAGTCGCCCAGGATGGAATGATAACGCAATCCATGGACGACAGGGTGGTGCACTTTACTCGTTCAACTTGAAGATCAGTTACTTGGCGCATCCTTCATGTGACCGTCCGCCCTGATTGCGGGTGGGTCACGGCACAAATAAGACGACGGCCCTCACAGCCGCAACCGGCGTGCATATAATCATATGCTCTCTCCGACTTGCAACCAACTGCATCGTAGATAGTGTCAGACTAATGTCAGCGATGCAAAGATTCCCTAGGAAGATTACTTCCTCGGGCTCAACGATGAAGATGAAGTCTTGTTCAAGTCGCGTGCAAACAGTTTAAAGCTCGAGTACGAAGTTGAAGCTGCGCCCAACTGAGCACGTGCTGTATGCCCAACCTTCCTTGGGGTATTTCTGGAAGAATACACAAGTCTCACAAACTTTGATTGAACCTGACCCAGACAATACTAGCCTGAGTGCTTCGATACTTCCACGGCGTTAGGCACGGGAACTTACTTCTGGGTTAATGGGAGGGAGGTAGTAGCAGATTAGTTCGTTCAGCCACCGATCTTCCCGGATCGCTGTTTGCAAACGTCAAAAATCACGGAGTAGCGTTGGGTCTACCTCCCCATGATTAGTGATTCATGGGATACCCTCGTGCAAGGGCGAGGACGCGGATGGCTCGCGTGATCGCCTCGGCTCTCTTTTCCAGGGCGAATAAACAAGTTGGCGACTGGGACCGACCTCTTGCTCTGGCGGCTTGCAGCTTAGCTACGGCGGTGGACCGCAAAGACGCAAAGACGGGAGTCTCGGCACTGGACTTAGTCGTCGGTGGTTGGACTCGGACGGGGGAAGTTGGCTATATTTATATTAGAGCCACTTGAAAAGTGTGCCACAGCAGGCCTGGGGAGTTCACGACCTGTGGACCGACCGTAAGAAGGTCGGTGTCATCAGACGTACGAACTTCTTCTCTCCTTGGTGTCTCACGTATGTCGGCTTCTCTACAGACCAGAGAAGGCCTAATGGGCATTAAACCCAGAAGATGAACCTGTAGAATCACAAACTACGAGAATATCTTCCGGGTTAAAGTCACCAATACTGTATCGTGGTCCCACCATGCATCATGATATCAGTCCCATCTGATAGAAACATAGAGACAATGCCAGTGCCATTTGTTTTTCTCTTGAGGGTGCATTTAAATGTTGAGTGTATAAAGCAGCAAGCATAAAGACGAGGGATACAAGTGTGAGAGTAAGAGCGTACTTTTCCGGCCCATGTAACTGAGGAGACTGCGCCTGAGGCCTGAGGCCTGAGGTTTCACCCATGGTCTTCTGGATTGTGCCACTGACCCCACTTCGTTGGTCACATGCGCAAGTGCCTTCCCTTGACAGAACTTTGGGCAGCGTTCCTGTGGAACCGGGGACAGCGGGAATCCCCAAGCGGGGTTCGAGACTGGAGAGCGTGACCGGAGATACGTCGGGTTCCTTGCATTGAACAGCGAAGGTGGAGAGTTCTGTCTTTTGAAAACAGGGTGTTCTGAATGTCAAGCTCGTCAATATTCGACCCGTGCTGCTGATCGCTTTGTGATGGGTGATGATATCAGTACTATCCGGACCGTCGACTTGTGATCTGCCGACTCCGCTAGACGCGCGAAACCTGCCAGCCGCTGAGTGGCGAGTGCGTTGGCAGTACTTACAGTAGTGTCACAGTTCGACAACCTCTGTCGCGGCTTTCAGAAGCTCAGACTTCGCTCATTTCTCCAACCAAACCCAAAAAATCATAGGTATAAAAATCGACGACTCACGACAGTCTCGATGAGGCGGGTGCTCTTCCGCCTTCCCCTCCTCCGGGCAATCATTCCCCGAGTTTCCCGACCCATCCTCCCTCTCTACACATCTCGCATTTCGAGCACCTCAGAAAACACGCGTGCCCTCACCGGCGCGCTGCGCATATCCCCCTTCCGTGCGATACACGCCACTACCGCTCGCCTCTCATCCTCCTCATCGTCCTCCTCTTCCACTCCGCCACCTCCCGATGCAAAAGAGCCAGGCTCGCTGTCGCAACGCTTAAAGACGCTCATGAAAGCGTACGGGTGGTACGCCGTCGGGGTTTACGCCGCGATATCGACCGTCGACTTGGTCTTCGCCTTTGTGGGGATCAAGCTGCTCGGCGCGGATTACGTCCTCTCTGTCGTCGCGTCGGCTAAAGCGTGGCTGCTCAGCCTGGTATATTCCCGTCCTCCGGAACCAGGCCGCGAGGAGATGGAAGACGTGACGAGGAATGGGGCGGCTGCGAGCGGGCAGGAAGGGTTGTACGCTATGCTCGTGCTCGCGTACATCGTGCACAAGGCGTTCCTGCCTATACGGATTGCTTTCACGGCTGCCTTCACGCCCAGACTCGTGAGGTGGTTACGCGCGAAGGGATGGACCGGCGGAGAAGGTACACGGAGGGCCATACAAGAGATGAGAGGGCGGTTGAAGGACCGCGATTAAGTGCGTTGGCGATGGCTGGAGGTCTTTTTTTCTACTCATCCCATCTCTTTAATAATACAGATTATTATGATACATTGCCATTTCGTTAATTCGAACTCGCTAGAACTGCAACCTACAGAGGATACAAAGTAGTACAGATGAAAAACCGAGTTTTGCCATCTAGGCCAGGTTTGACATGACCCGACTCGGACATGCCTGGTGTTTAAGAGCTAAGTGCTGATAGGAGCTTCGTCCGCTGTAAAGGTGAAGTTGGGATGATCAGTCTTCGCGAGGGGACCAGCGACAGTGGGGGAGTTATTTACGCTTCAGAATGCCACTCTTTACGAGCTCCTCGGGCTTGGGCCTCTGTAGAAGTTTCTGATCCAGCTTGTTCTTGTAGAATGGATCGTTGCTTCGAACACTCGATGCTTTCTTCGAGGACCATAACACGTACCTCGAGCTGTGACCTTTGCAACTGCTCCCTCGCGGCCTGCAGCGCCGGAGCAACGTTCCCCTCTACCCAACCCCAACCACGCAGGATCGCGTTTAGGCGCATGGACCACACGGGGGTTTCGCAGCACGGGGAACAAGCGCACCTTTGAGAATGTTACGATCTTGCAGATCCTGTTTGTCGGGACGATGGGAGAGGTGCTTCTCCAGAGCCTGAAGCGCTTCTGCGCTCAGGGAACTCTGGCGGGCTGGGCGGGTTTCAGGGACGGATCCCCCGGCGGCAGTGGTGGTGGCGTCGGCGTCGGCGGAAGCTGTGGGACGTTCATGGGTAAGTTGTGCCAAGTAGGATCAGAGGGGTGGACAGTACGCACACATGGGTTAGATTGATGTTGATTTTGGGGTGAGCCTGGTGACCTTTTATGTCCCTTGGCTCCGAGAGAGAAGTCCACTCGTGACCTGATTACATATGATTATCTTGTGCCTGCCCGAGTACTGCAGCGTACGCACAAGCACAGATTGGGATTCGTGCAATCGAATAGGTGACGGCGCATGACTGTCAAAATTGAACCGTGTTTGCGGGATATCCATCATTCGTGGAACCGTCTACACATATTATGGGTCACTGGCTACATTCATGTCCGTACATCTGTAAATCAATGGGGCCGCAGACGATCAGATGCCACACCAGAAATCACTATCCGGCTCCTTGGTCTCTCTCTTCTCACGTTCCCTCCTTTTCGATAACGCTGCCTGTCGCGCGCTGCGTTCCTCCTGCCATTCCCCAACGTACTCTCGCGTCTCTCTGATGCTCTCCTTGACATGCTCGATCTCAGCCGCCATATCGCGGTCGGTCTTCTCGAGGAAGTCGATGAACTCGACGAGCTTCTTCGATGCGGAAATAGACAGGCGGGGGCTTGCCCGCGGGGAGGCACAAGGAGGAGGAGAACCCGGGCGGTCGTTGTGGGGCGGTTCGGAGGGCGAGCAGGTGATGGTGATTCCTGGAACAGAATGCGAAGTGCTTGACGTAAGGGACTCGCTCGAGGAAGAAGAGACTGAGGGTATGATTTCTGGGAAGGGTAGCGCTGAACGGGGAGGAGCGGCGGTTGAACCACTAGCACTGAGAAGAGAGTCGGCGTGTTCCGATAGCGAAAAGAGCAGGGGCGAGGTAGGGATGTCGAGCTCGATGAAGAGCGGTTTCTCCGAGGGGCCCATCATCGATTCAAGTTTCTGGGATGCTGAAGCTCGAGGTCTCCGGATCCGAGTGATACGTTGCTGCAGGAGGGGTAGAACTAACTTGCAGAATCTCGCCCCGATACCAAGAAGTACGAGAGATACCACGAGCAGTAGGATTAAGGTGCCAGCACCGACAGTAGTAATTATAGCCTGAATTGTGGATTATGGAAGGGGGTATAGTGGAAAGAGGAAGGGTATCGTTCGTCGACCGAGGCTGGGTCGGGTGAAAGCTTGATATGGAAGCGGATCCGCGGGTTCATTCCAACGTGACACGACACCTCACACGTGACCGGGTGAGCACTTCCATCTGCGCTGGTCGGAGAACCACATAAACATCGTTTCCTCAGCCATGTCATTGGCGAAGACAGTGCTCTTCGCCTCCCGCTCACAGGTGGCATATCTTTCGCGCATTCAACGCAGGACTTTATCATCCGATTCGCACAGCCATGACGCGCACCATGGCGCAGAGGATACGTCGTCGTACCCGAAAGAGGGTGTGTTCCACAAATCATTTTGGTAATCTATAGCACTTCCTCATGTCCGCGCTGTTATGCAGGGTTCGCTTCTGCCGGCTGGGCCTACACGGTCATCGCGGCGTTAGGAGTCGTCGGCTTCTACAAATTCGCACCGAGCCGAGACGAGGACAACTACGTGACCCGCTACATCTCGCACTACTTTACACCGAGTAGCTCTTGGGCCTCCACGAATGATCGCCACCTGGAGTTGACAACAAGTTTACAAGAGGCGATTCAGATCAGCCAGACTGGGCAACGACCGCATATACATAGATATCGCTACCCTCAGTACGTCTGCGCTCTCGAATTCTCTCTTTTTTTGACATACTTAACTTCTGTGGTAGCTCGTTGGAGGTGGCATCAGCATTCTCGGTCCCAGTGGGAGGAGATCCTGATGTATCCGGCGTAAGAGTCAAGGGTGCCAATGAACTTTAGAGTCTGAACACCAATAATAAATTTATATCTGTGTACTGTGAAACGTGTTGGGAACAGACCCGATTAGGCAAGTGTGTGAGAAGGAAACGAGGCTGTCGCGAGGCTGATTTTGCGGTTGCACTCGTCTTGTTCAATCGCCCCCGCGTGCAAAATTCTCTGGTCGGGCTTCATCCGCCAGCTCACAGCCGTACCACCTCAAGTCCGTCTCCTTTCCTTTAATCTCCTTTTCTCTTCTCTTCTCTCTCTCCCCCCATATGTCAAGCCACCCAAGTCCACGATGACAACGTACCATCTAAGTCCCCCGTGGTGCCTCATCGTCTTTCTCCTCGCTCTCCTTAATGTCGCTCGCGCACAATCTCCTCTCGTCGATTTCGACCGCATGGGCACCGTCGGCCTCGTCGGTGCCTTTGCTGGTCTCGACTTCTTCAACAGTTCCTCCGCCAACGCCTCCTTCGATCCCTCCACCTCCACCTTACTCTCGCGTTCCGCCGACGGCTCATTAACTCGCATAGCATCCACCAATTCTGGCGGTATCATCTCTGCCGGTTGCGCCATTGCCAATATTTATTACGTCGCTGGTGATTTCTCTTCAATCGGTGATACCTCAGCATCCAACGTCGCATCCTTCAACCCCTCGTCTGGAACATTCTCGGCTCTGGGAACGGGAGGGCCCAACGGCCGCATTAATACCCTTTACTGCGACTCTACTCATAACAAAATTTGGGCTGGCGGCCAGTTTTCCTCTCCAGCCTCCGCCGTGGCTGTTTGGGACACAAAGGCGTCCTCATGGTCAGCCCCACCGTTCGGCGGTCTCGCAGGTGCCGCGGCCGAGGTCTCGTCGATTACCACAAATGCTTCCCAAGCCAGTCTCTTCTTTTCCGGGTCCTTCATTACGACCTTCCAGGGTAACGGGGCTGCCCTAAACACCACCAACAACCCGAATGTCCCCTTTTCTTCAGGCGCCACCCCATTCTCATCCTCCCTTGTCCCTGTTCCCCTCGAGCAGGCGCAGATTCAAGGTTCTCCCTCATCTTCAGACCCTTCCTTCAGCAATGTCCAGAATATCCTCTGTCCCGCAGGCAATGATGGCCCGGGACAGACGTGGTTCGCTGCGGATGGCAATGGTGCTCAGATTACCGTGAGGACGTTTCAATCTATCCGTGCAAGCGGCGTTCGTCTCGGAAACACGTTCCTTGATGGCAGAGGGACGACAGCATTTACGTATGTAGGCGTGTTATCTGACACGCTGACATGTCTGACTAGTTTGGTAGTGTGACCTCCATTCCAGACAACGCCGTTCAACAACTTCATTATGTCGACCCAGCCACGGGCCAGAACCAAACTTGTACCACAAACTGCCCACTGTCCACCGATTCCACGGTCCCCTATCAGGACTTTACGTTCGATAACGCAGCGAATCTCACCGGAGTTCAGGTCACATTATCCCAGTGGAAGGGTGCCGGCCCAGGACTCCACTTATTCCAACTCCTTTCCTCTGGTGCATTTGCGTCCGCTGTTGGTAACAACAATGGCCTTTCATGTTTTGCGCCTGTCCCCTCCAACACCTCCTTCACCCGTACCTGGACCGAACTTGATGCGAATACGAATATTCCAGCAACCATGCAGTCCGTCCTCGTCTCCACCGTTAACGTCGGTACCTCATCCGCAAACGGACCGAGCTTCACTTGGATGCCTTACGTCTCTGCATCTGGCCAGTACAATGTCGACCTACTCGTTCCAGGCTGTACAGACTTCCAGGACTGTGCCCTGCGCACATCTGTCAAAGTTTCGGTGTTCCCTGGCGGCGGACAGGCCCCTACGGTGACCGACGTCTCTCAACAGAACCAGGATGATGCGGTCCAGCAGATATACAGTGGCTTCATCGTGCCTTCCTCCCCGAACTTTGTCATGACGATCACCATGGCCCTTGCGGACAACCCTGCCGGATCGGGTCAGGGTGGCGAATATCGCCTCGTCGCGGACCGTGTTCAGCTGACATTAACGTCAGCCAACACAACGGGTGCCATGGTCAACGGCAATGGGACCGCGGGCAATGGGAAAACTGCGTTTGGTTTCTTAGAATGGCCCTTTTCCCTTTCTTCTGGAGGGAATGCAGCCACTGGGCTCCCAAATACGACCGAAACTTTCCTCGACCTTGTCGGTTTCTCCTTGTTCAATGGTCTTGGTAGGAATGCTAGCATATCCTCTTCGTCAGGCCTCGTGCTCGCGTCGGTTGCCCACCATCCGTCTGGCGCCATTTTTATTGGCGGAACGTTTAACCTCAGCACTCCTGGCGCCAGTAATATTGTCGTATTCAAGAACGGCGCTCTGACAGCGCTTTCCGGAGGCGGGCTTAATGGCCCCGTGACATCACTTACTTTGTTCGGCAACACACTCTATGTTGGCGGTTCATTCACAGATACACCCACAAATTCAAAACAAGGCCTTCTCGCCAATATCGCATCGTACGACGTCACACAAGACCAGTGGTCACCATTATTGGCTGGACTAGACGGTCCTGTCAGGAGCCTCGACATCGATAATGACCAAGTCACGGTTGCCGGAAACTTCACTCTTATCCACAGCGCATCCAGTGGCAATACTGGGTGGGAATCGCAAGGCCTGGCAGCGTGGAATATCAGCAATAGTGCATGGGTCAACGCGGGTGGATTCTTGTTGGGCAGCCTAACGTTTGTCGGGAATGGCACGGCACCGGCCAAGGGTCAACAACAGTCGCAGATATTGGCGGGCAATGTACAAAAATCGCTCAGCTTCGGCGCGAGCGGCTTCGTGTTGGTCAAGAACGGGAATAATGGCCAGCCCGCGCTGACCCCTCTCAGCGTGCAGCTCGGTAGCGACGTCTCCACTTCCACAACCACCAACAACCGCCGTCGTGATAACGAACGCAGTTGGATCTCTCGCTACGTGCCACTACCTGGGCTATTCGCGCGTCAGTCCAGCACGACGTTGGCACCTCTTCCATCTTCACCCCCCGCCCCGGCGCCCGCCGTTCTCGCTGGCGCATTCTGGACAAACACATCCAATACGGAGCAGGTCGCAATCATTGGGGGGAACTTTACCCTCACGATCGGGAGCACCGAATCTTCTGGAATTGCCGTATATAACCCGTCCACTGGCGCGCTCGTTCCATTGCAAGGCCCGGCTATCAACGGCACGGTGCGCGCCCTGCTCGTGAAGGGTACACTTCTCTTTGTCGGTGGAGAGTTCACGATTCCCGGTACGGACGTTGCAAACTTCGCGATCTATGACCTCGTCCAGAATAGCTGGGAGTTATCTGGCGTACCCGCGCTGCAAGGCACGAGTGGGGCGACTGTTGCCGTGAGATCGATAAGTGCATCGACGGCGAAGGCGAACACAGTGATTGTCGCAGGATCATTCGCGCAGGCCGGCTCCTTGCCCTGCCGTGCGATCTGTTCATGGGACGTTGTGGGAAAGCAGTGGAATGCGCTCGGGAATGGCATTCAGGGTGATGTCGCGTCGGTGGCTTACGCAGGGGTGAGTCATCGTCCTTTCTTGCGCGATCATGATATTAATGAGCTGGGAAGAGCAACCAAGAAGTGTTGATAGCCGGTGGCTCAATCACCCTGTCTGGATCGTCATCGGACAACGTCCTGCAGTTTACGTTTAACAATACAAGCTGGAGTACAATAGGCGATGGTGCAAGCCTCCCTGGCCCCATTACTGCGATAACAGTTAACAATGGCAACCAGAGTAGCATCTTCGCTGCTGGGCGGTGCGTAATCACCCTGTTGAACTGGCAGTCGGGAAATTAATATCGATATAGGTTTGTTAATGGGACGTCGACCTTCTTAGCTGCCTGGAATGGCCGTGTCTGGACAGAACAAGGCTCTGACTTCGATGGCACCAGCACCGTCTCCCAGCTCGTTATGGTTCCCCTGCAAAATCAACACAGCGCACAAGGAATGATCGAAGATGACCGGATGCTGTTGGTGTCCGGAAATCTTGTTTCGTCGTTTGGGCAAGCTTCGTCGATGTTATTCGATGGCGAAAACTTCACGCCGTACCTCGTCTCAGCGTCAGCATCCGGCAGCGCAGGATCTATGGCTGGTCTCTTCAACTCTCTCGCTAACTTCAGCTTCGTTCAGCGTCGTGAGTCTTGTCCACTTTTCTTTGATCATGAGGTTTATGACACCCTTGTATGGACAGATTTCCTCGCCACTGGCGTCGTCATCTTAATCTCCATTGCCATTGCCGCTGGTATAGTTTTCCTGATCGTCTTGCTCGGTATTCTTTGGACCCTCTTCTCCCGTCGTGACGAGGCCCTCAGCAAGTTCGACCCTGCGGACGTTGACGACGACGACGACTCGACAAAACATCGACCATCGTCCCTCCTCGCCCACATCAACGCCGCAACGAGCGCAACGATTCTGGGTGGCAAAGGCCAAACCGTCGGCGGAGAGAAGGAGGGTGCGGCAGCCGTCGCCGCCGCCGATGCAGGCGCCTCAAGTTCAGGGCACGACCCTCTCTCCGGTCCTGATGCGAGCAACTACTTGCGCGCGGAGACACCGTCCGATGCGTTTGGTGGTGGACTTATGGGCGATGAGACCGGACGTCCTGCGCACGCGCGCTACTCGTTCGACGGTACAGGGGAGGGCGAGCTGTCGCTAGTTATTGGGCAAGAAATTGAGGTTCTAGATGATCGTGACGCTGCGTGAGTGCTGAAACTAAATACTCTGTTTGCTTGTTTGGACCCTTGCTGACGGCGATGCTTCTTTCGCAGGTGGTGGTACGCTCGCGACGTTCGTACTGGTAACGAAGGAGTCGTCCCTGCAGCCTATCTATATTGATAGTAGTTACTTCCCGTCTTGGCTAGAAGTTGGTTTCTTATTGTAATTATTATTTTTCGCCAGTTCACGATTTATATGTTTTATTACGATACCCCGTTCTCGAACCCGCTATCCGGTACAGCCAGCCTACATATTGTCTTTCTCATCATCTTATTCGTCGCCCACACTCACTTCGCAAAGTTAGACCTCCCGCATCTAGGGCATTCCTTTGGCACAGTCCCGTAGTAGCTTGTGTTCTCGTGGGGAATGACTATGATACATCTGAACAGACTTTCAGACTAATGTTCTACACAATTTTGCCACACCGCCAGACGACAAAAGGTTCTGCAACTACCGACAAAAGTTGCAGAGTAAATGGATCACTTCACTGATGATGCAAGTAAGCAAACGGAACACGCTTGTCATTCGAGGGGAGAGAAACTGACCTGGAGCAGTGGGTCCCTGTAATGCTTCTGGTGATTGTGCACGAACGCCACGCGCGTCTTGTAATCTTCCTTGCGCTTCTGATCGCGGAACTCGCGAACATGGCGTCCAGCCTCGCGCGCCTCGCCGCGGTTCCGCGCCTTGACGACTTGCGTACCGGCGCCGAACGCGCCGAATCCGCCCTTGCGCGGCACGAGCGCCGAGTGCTTGTCGGCCAACAGCCGGCGCACGATGGTGCGACCGTCCTCCCCGGCTTTCCCGGAGGGCACGTTGGTGTTGGTGGGGAAGGACTGCGCGTAGTACCGTCGCATGCTGCGATGGCCGATGCGGTTGCCTGAAGGGAGGACGAGTTCGAGGTGCGAGTCGCCAAAGGTGATCTGGCTTTGCGGTATGTCGTCCGAGTCCGAATCAGATTCTTCGTCCCCATCCTCGTCCTCGTCTTCAAGTTCGTCTTCGTCTTCGGAAGACGAGGATGGCGGCTCGTCGACCACCTCGTCAATATCGCCACCAGAATCGTCGTCGTTGTCGACGTCTTCCCAGCCCTCGGCAGCTCCGGCAGCCCTCTTCTTCTCGGCCCTCCGTTCCGCCTTCTTCCTTTTTTTCCGCTCTTCGGCGTCCGGGTAGGACGAAGAGAAATCGTAATGATCCGATATCTCGAGCATGTCGTTCTCGGTGTCGTACGCGATCTTGCAGTGGCTCTTGTCGACCATGTGTTTGCGGACGGCGTCGAGCGTGCGGAATTCGCGGCCCTTGCCATTGCAGTATATGCAGATGTTGCCCACGGCGATCTTCTCTCCGAGGTAGGCGATCAGTCCCGTGATATCGACGAGGTACTCCGCATCGGGGATGAAAAACGAGTGCTCGCCCGACATGTGCGTGAGATTATCTTCCAGGGAAGTGGAAACGCGCCCGCAGAAGAGACAGTGGGCTGGAGAAAGTCGCGACCGTGCGGCGGCAATCTTCTCATCCAGAGTTGCGGCATCCTCATCCTCCTCATCCTCATCGGCGTTGGGCTGCGCCGATGTAGATTGTGTCGATGGCGATTCGTTTGTAGGCGTAGCAGAGCCCTCAGGAGACTGGTCTGCTGGAGGAGATGTTTTCGGGGCTGTACCAGCCTCCGAACGTGGATGGTCTACGCGGGATTGAGATTTCAATTCATTCTCACGGTGCTTTCTGGATAGCATATGCGAACGAAACGCGTTCTCGGTTGTATATACTTTGCTAATGGCCGTTGGCAGCTATTTTCAAAGTTACCGAGAAAGACGGGCACTCACTTGCAAATTTCGCAGGTGGAACCTTTAGGCGACAACATAACGGCGGTCTCCTGCCTTCTCTCGAGCACCTTCTGATTGAAAACTGCGACGCTGACGGGAGGAAGTGATGCAACGCGACGTTTCATGTTATACCTATGGTGGTCGGAGCGGTAATGGTCCCCTAGAAACGGTCAGCTCGATATGAGGTGTAACGCGTAATAGGGAGATCGTACGCTGCTCCTCTGCAGTGAGAAACGCAATTGAACATGATATACAGGTGAACAGTGGCCTGTCATCTTGTGTCGCCATGGGTATGTCACTCATCAGGGATATTCGACTTTTGATGAAGAGGTAAAAGGGAAGACCAAGCCGGCCAAGTCAGCAGCGAAGGTAACGAGTGAGAGTGACATGTTTGTGAGTCACCGCCGCTATCCACAAGCAAAAATTCCTTCGAACCGGGGTCGAACCAGTGACCTTGGGATCGCGTGTTTCCATTACAGTCCCACGCTCTTCCAACTGAGCTATCGAAGGGCATACCCTTTATCTCAAATAACATTATATAACATTATCGAAGGACACTGCATGAAGCCCACTGCCAGCACACTCAGGTATATGTAGACATTCAGTCATTCCACTATCATCTGAGAGTCCACATTTGGAAAAGGGCTGAAGAATAAATGAACATTGCAATTGAATTAATGGGGTTGTGTTGTACTGTAGAGCCATCATGTACAACAAGTGTGTCATTTGAACATATATCCTTTACAGTTTTTTGCACCACAAAGGCATTCTGCATATACAGCATCACCATTGTTGGCATGTGCATCCCCATCTTCCTATACTAGGATTAGGGACAGCCATAGCATGCAGCAGCACAATTTACTCACCTCTTCATCAGAATCATAACCATTGTATGAAAAAGAGAGCTCTTCCCAAGGCAGTACATCACATCTTGTAAACAATGCTAACAGTGGCTTGTCAAGGTTGGCTTCATTGATGTAAGATGCATTCATGGCACAGTTTGGGTCACAACTGTGGTTCTGTTTGAAGAACACAAGTAAGAAAAGTCTGTGTCCACCCTCACTTGTAACATACCAAAAAACGAGTGAACTACATGGAAGTTAACAAAGGCTATGGCTCCACTGGAAGGGAAGCTGGACTTACATTGCCTGCATGGTATGCATCCATTACATACTTTGTCTGCCACTCATCATCATTGTCACCATTGGTGTTGCTCTCCATGGGGCGAAGGTGGTAGAAATCAATTTGGAACAGATATGTCCGACCAAACTTGTTATATTTTCTAGAGCAGGTCAGAATGCACGTAGCAACCTAAGATGAGTTACTTACATCCCTCTTTCTTCCCCTTCATTTTCGGTCAGGAGTTCTCCTGCATAGACACCAATATATGAGCCTTTGGGAATCTTTTGCCTCCCGGCAAAAATACCTATAGGAAGGGCTCAAAAAACCATAGAACAGAAACATCTACAAACATACCCCATCCCTTGTTGGTCGTCTTCCGAATGTTGACGGCATATTGCCGACCACGCTGAACGACCTTCACGCATGGTCAATGGTTGACGTCTCGAGATTTAACAGAGACATACCCTATTGCGACAGCCATCAAGGCAACCACAGAGATCATTACATTCAAAAATGGGGAACCCTCGTTGCTTGAGCCGACCCTTATCATCGTAGATGAACCCTGAGATATCTCCGCTGTATTCATGCTGCCTCTTCAAGCAAGAGCACGTTTGAGACTTCGGGTCACAGTATCCCTCACAGTCGCACCCTCGAAGGTTGTCGAGGTCTGGTGGGGGCACACCGTCGCTATGCCATATGCGATTGCTGTAATAGAACTCCCACGCAGGCGTGACATCATCTTCATCTACATCGTTGATGATAGATATAGGTGGGGCATTCGGCTCGTCCTCGTAAGTGTTCTCATAAATGACAGCCTCAAACATTTCCTTCGCCGTGTTCGACTTGCGATAAGAGGCTTCTACCGTATTCATGAGATCTTGTAGCGAGTGAGGAATGTCCCGAGAATAGAGAGGCCTCGGGCCGAATTCAAGCATCGTGCGGGCAGGTGTAAATTGTACGACGAAAAGGTTGGCTGCTTGAAATGACGATACGTCTGAGCCAAACGATGAGACATGTTGTGTCCGATGAAGTAATGGATAATGGATATGAAGAACTCACCAGTAGTGACCGAAGAAACGCTATCGGGAGTTGTGATCGTGAGCTCGTCTGTGATTTCTGGGGAGTCTCTCGCGGCAACAGCCGACCGCTTAGGGCTAGTGCTGATTGACATGTTCCGAGCCAATGAAACGAGCGCCGATGAAGATACATTACGAGATGAATTGGCACGAGGGGTGTTTAACTCTGTCTTCGACCTTGTGTCATCCTGTTCCTCTATGCCGCGAGAGGATCTTGAGGGAGAAACCTGTTCACCAGCCGCAACTCTGTAGAAGTCTTTCCACAATCCTGATGGACCACTATACAAAGTCCCGCGAACTCGAACAGGCGAAAGATTCGCAGAAGCATTGGTCGGGAGGTCATGGCCTCGATTTGGGGATGAGGACATGTGCTCCATTGCAGATCCATGAGATTCATGAGAAATCTCCATATTCTGAGGCTTGGGACTAATCGGAGAGACGGAAGACGGTACTGGGGGGGATCCACGACGCATTGGCCCCGAACCTGTGCCCAGCACCTTGTCGCAAACGTCAGCGCCATTCTCTATGGGTGATGACATCCGATCAGTGTTGACACTTGAAGCGGGTAGTTCGTCGATAGGCTTCACAGAGTCCAGGTCGGAGGGTGGCAAGAGTGGTGCTGTCTCGGAGGACGGTGATTCCGTGCCGCGAGACTGCATTGGGGGCAGCAGGTTATCCGTGATCTCTTCTTCACTCGTGGATGTCTCGCGAACCGCGGGCATATTCTCATTTCTTGTATTAGCGACAACCGGAGGAGACCCTCTACTCTGTGAAGAATGGGAGTGATTCGAACTGGACGGAGGCACGGGGTGAAGATCTTCGTGTTGAGACATAGACCGAGAAGAATCCGATGACGGAGGAGCAGTAGTACCACCCTGTTGTGCAGGGGTAGGATCTGCCTCGTTGTCACTCTCAAGAACGATAGGGTTGCTTGCATTGCCGGGGGCTGATGTATCGTCATCTGATAATAGCACGATCACCTCCCTAGAATTTCCTGTGCGCTGTATTCGAGTAGCTTGTGATCCATTCTCAGCTTTATTTTGTGGCCGGAGAGCAGGAGAGGGTTCGAGACAGACTTACCTTCGGAGCTTGGGCCACCGTTGCGCGACAGGGATTGGTCATTGTTCCGCCTCGAATTATCTGCCAAAAATCTTACATTGACACACCAGGTGACCATAGAGTGAACGTACCAGCACCAGACTTAAGTTTACGCAATGAGTGTAAAAGTTCACCATTTCGCGTCAATAGCACCTTCCTTTTCTTCCTAGTAGCAGGCGAAGGAGGACCTGTGCCAGAACCAGACGCGTCCTGCGTGCGTTTAGCCGCCCACGGTTGTGTCGCGGCTCCTCCTGGACTATGAGATGCGTCGGTGCGAGCGGATTTGTGGGGACGTTGCGACCCTGGTGGGGGTAGAGTAGCTTTACGCTTGGATAAGGTATTGATGGGAGCTAGATCCGTGCGCTCTGAATCTGAAGGACTTGTATGGTTCGATTGAGATGACGACGACGACGAATCTTTGAACGTTTTAGAAGACAACCGGATGTAGCCTCGGGTAGTGGTACACATGCACACTTACCCGACAATATCTCCCACGTTGGTACTGACGGACGCTCACGATGCGCACACATTAAGTTGGGTCCCGAAAGACAGAAAAAGGATGGAAAGAGAGCAAAATATGTCGACAAAGGCAGCGGTCAAGTGTTCAAAGCATTCCAATATAATTCTAGGACTCGATCGCGTCGCGCGACTTGCCACCCACAGTATCACGTGACCAGACAGCGGTACTCTACTTGGTCTAAAGCAGAATGTATATTTTGGCATCACCAATCCATGCACATCCCCCCAGGTCAAGGATCTTCAAACAGATTCTATCCAAGGAACGTATATTAGTTCAGAAAGAAGACGGATACATAACAAAAATTGGTCGCCGACCTTGAAGAAGGTTGTTGAGCTTGTTGATGCGCGAAGAAATACTGAGGTCGATGGTTTTCTCTCCGAAGTCGACAATCAGACCACCCAACACTGAAGGGTTCACCTAAGTAAATTCAGCTGTAGAGCATTACTTCCACGAGACCAATAAAAGTATACTTTATTTGTCAGCTTCAGCGTCTTCGCCTCCTGCGCGGTTTGGGACTGCTTCAACGTCGTCTCAAGGCGTGTCAAGACGTCTTTAGCAAGAGGCGTAGCCGAGGTGACGACGACATTGATTTCGCCTTTGTGCTTCGACATCAGTTCATTGAATCCCTCTATGACCCCCGCGGTTTCTCCTAACCGTCCATTCTCCGAGAGTAACACGAAAAGATTCTTCGTGATGTCCGACACTGGTTCCTTCCTTGCGCCTGTACCCTCGGCATGCGCGAGCAGGGTGGGAAGTCCGGCGTTTCGAATCTTGACAGAGAGCGTCGGGTTTGAGACGAAAGACTTGAGATCCGGGTTGTTCACGATGGACTTGGAGATGGCGTTGAGCTCGGTTTGGACCTTCGTCAGGACCTGCGGCGACTTGGCGAGCGCAGCCGAAAAGGCAGCATTGGCGTATTTGAGAGAGATACCAGATGCTGCTCGCCGTCCAAAGCCGGCCGTAGGGGCGTATGCGCGAACTAAAGAGAATGACATGGCAAATAACCAAGACTTCGGAGCTGAGAAACCGGACGATGGCAGCGTGACAGAACTCGTGACGTGCGTGACATGAGTGCTGCAATGCACCACACGGATGAAATGACTGGATATTCGTGGGTGAACGGCCCTACTTTCAGCTGGGACACAGACTATGAGACGTGATATTATATGACCCTAGGTTATGCCACGATCGATAAGCGACAGAAGCATTAGGAGGATAAGGCTGAACTAGCAATGTACTAAGTAGAAAATTATAGAAAGGTGATAAAAGCTACGACCAATTTCTACGCTTCGGCTGTCTAGAGTTCGCGCCAGGGCTGAAAAAGTCGCCCAGACGTAATTGCCCTCCCGTCTTGGAGAGGGCAACACGTTGATAATGTACGCGCATCGAAAGGCGCTGTATAGCACCCTTTGCTCTAGATCTATCGAGATGGGCGGCACGCGTGTCAACTACGGGCAAACCCACATGGGCCGATGAGCCAGGGAAACGGTGGCATTGGCAGCGCAGACGTACATATCTTTCCGTGTATAGCATCTAAGCGCGCCCGGATTTGCTCCAGCGGCATTGGTTCCTTCCGACGTGGGCTTCCATCGGAAATGTGCGTCATCTTTCTCAACGTGCTCTCCTCTGCGACGTAGTTCTCGATTCCAGATAATGCAACGCCGAGTACGGCAATACATGAAGTGAGTGCGTCGTAGTCCGTTGAGTCCGTGATACTGAACTGTTCGTCAGGGTGGGACAGCACGTCTATCAATGGGCCGAGTGGAGGAAGAGCGAAGCTCGCCTAACGGACAGATCAGTAGAATGTGAAATGAAGAGTAAGCAAGACATACGGGTGAAACAGTGGAGCCAGTGAGAACATGATAAGCGACTGCACGAGGGATACGAAGGCTGCTAGGGCTGCCTTGGGTGAAAAATGACAGTAACAAAGCCTGGTCGACGGGTGAGAAGGGCCTCATAAGTTCCAACACCTTTTTGGCCACAGAGACCTCCTAGAAACGGTGAGTAGAGTTGCATGGACACCTGAATCACGGATACACGCACGATATCGTCTCCAGGTAGCCGGCGACACAAAAGTGATACTGAATGAAGGATGTCTCTCCTCAGCTCAGTCGTCGTATCCACGTCCACGCCGATGAGTAGCAATACTATTACGATGTCTGGTAATTGATCCGTTGACCACCGCCTTGAGATAAGTGAGGATCATTGAAGACGCTATATGCGAAAGAGCTATGACTTACGGAGCAAACGACGCAACCATCTTCACGATCGATCGTAAAACCTTGGGTCGATTCCGAAGACGTGGAAAAGATGCATCTCGTCGTGATTGTACATGGGTACTCAGTTCTTTGCGCAATCCCAAACGCATCATTGTTTCAACGAGGAGCGCCACAGACAGCGGCGAGCCGGGATAAGACCGAGCCCATAGAGGCATTTCGAGCAAGAATTTCAGGCTGAACCGTCCTACATGTTCGTGATTGTTCCATAGAGCTGATAACTTATGAGTACGTATGAACAACCCAGACTACTTCGTTGCATACCTTGCTCGCACAGCCACTCAGCGACCCCAGGGACGGCCATGTCCTCGGAAGTCAATACCCAGAATGCAGCCTGCATGTATTCGATATCTGAACGTGCTTAAGTAACTGGAAGTACTAACGGAGAAACACACTGACGCACCTTGCTGCTCGATGGCTTCCCTCAACATCTGTAGTGTGGCTGTCTTGGCTTTTGCCGACCCCCACCTTGGACGAGTCTCAGTGCCACGTTCGACATCGGTTCCCTCGTGATCGTCGATGAACACCGAGACTCCAGGCACATTATGCGTCACCGTTTGCCCCATTCTCCGGTCTGCATCCAAGATCTTGCCAACAGCTTCACCCTCTTTCGCACCCAAGAGGCGTTCTCGTTCATCCTGCTGTACTTCGTCCTCTAATGCGTTTGCCGCTATATCGGCACCAGTATCGTTGGTCCGTAGACCGGTAGGCGCAACACAACTTGTGTTAACATCCACCAAGCTCAACCTTGTAGATGCCGCGGTATCGACTGGCTCCTCCGCCTCGTCAATGCTGAAATCCGACAATATTGTGTCATGATCATAACCTTCTGCGCGGTTCAACGCCTCGATTCCGCCACCAACACGTGCCTCCCTCTTGCGCTCGCGAAGCATAGCCTTGATTGGGTCGACTTTTCGTGCGTCAGGTTTTGCTACCAGGGTCGAAGTGTTGACAACATGGGTCAGACGACCAGTACGGGCAGGTCGTTTGCGTCTACCGGCGAGAGGCGAGACCGGGTCCAAAATCGGCAAGTCTGGCACGCGTCGAATGTGGCCATCATGGTTATTATGTTGAGATAACGAATCATCAGGTGATGCTGAAAGCTGAGAATGGGAGGGTGACGAAGGGGAAGGGAGAGAGGAATGAGGATATTTTCGGCTACCGCCGCCAGCTATCGAGGGCAGGATTAGGTGGCTTTGAAGTTTGAAGCTCATCAAACCCTAGCCTGTCAGACAATCAATTTTCGGCTCACCGAGATGTGGTCACTTTCCGCTTCCAAAACGGTTCGTCGTCTTCCTCTTCGGAGCTTAATTGCTCCTTCAATGGGGCATGTAGATAGATATCTTCGTCATCGGACAGCGACTTGGCGCGTACATTAGCCAAAATTTCCGCGATGATCTCTGCAGTCCTCGTTTTAGAGTCTTTGGGGGCCACAGGCACAGGGGTCAGTCGTTCCGGCTCTGGTGAACTTGGCGGTGGCGTCACTGGACGCACTGGAGGTGGCAGTGTGATTTGCGCAAAAGGGGAGTGAGATTTACTCTCAGAAGAGGATGAGGGCGTGGGCAAGGCGTGCTGAGGTAGAGGAGCAGGAAGATTACCCAGGCCAACATCTGAAGGTATGGGGTCGATGTCGGTGAATGAGGACAGTGGAGATCCCAGACTAGTACTATTCGGACAGGTAGTGAGGGGAGAGAGGGGCCTGTCGTTCTCCATTGAATAGTCGCCGTCAGGAGCAAATCGCAGCGGGGATGCGATATCGCATCTATAAGCGCTCCGACCAAGCCTCCAGTTTTCGACGCTCTCCTGTACATCATTCCTACGCTGAGAAAGGATATTGGAGCGAATAGGCGAATATAATCCGACTTCGCTGGATTGGCTTGTTGGAATGATCTCATTTGCTCGCGCCTTTTTGGGTGTGACTGGTGCTTGGTGATAGTGGGGTCCCTTGCGGGACAAAAGACGGCGTCTTTTACTCGATGGAGGTGATGAGAGCTCATCGGTGGCCAATGGAGACACAGGAGCCTTGGAAGAACTCGGAGATGATATTTGCCGCGGTGTGTAGTAAAGGCTGAGTGGGACACCGCTACTGGTAACACTGGCAGTGTCATCATTATCATCAAGCCTCCGCTTAGATCGAGTCAATGCCCGAGGAGAAGAGTATTCATTTGAGGAACTCTTCTGTACCCTCGAACGATGCTGGGAGGCCGAGTCGAAGAGTTGTACGATAGTCGGGATATCGTGCGGGTCAGCCTTGAGGGACGAACGCCATGGATCCGCCTCTTTATTGTGGGATAAAGCTTTCTTCCTCCCATCCTTGGGCTTCCTTGGGCCTTGTTTGGAGGACGGTCCGGAAATGCCTGGTGAGGAGCCAGACGGCACGAGGACCGGCACACGGCGTCCGCTACCGCCACCAGGAAGGGAGGATTGTTTTGAAGAGACGTGAGCGGGTTGATCATGGTTACGTTTTTCCTTCTTCCCGCTTCCCTTTGGCCTTCCTGGCTTCCGCTTGGCCACAACCGGCGGGTCCCCACATGGGGCGGACTGGGGCGATCCTAGGGTGGATGACTGTGAAGAATTTTGAGGATTATCACCGCTGAGTAGAGAGGGCCGTCTCTGAAAGAAATCTGTAAGTTTGGTCTCCCTGAGGGCTCCAGGCATCTGTGGCCGTCGAGACGCGTCGAGTAAACTCGGGCCCGAAAGGTTGAGGCGTGTCGCCAGCGTGAGTGAAATATTATGTAATTGTATGCGCGTGTGTCTCTGAGTCCGTTTCGGGCCAAGGCGGTGTTATCAGATAAGCAACCCTCGTCACTATAGGGCCTGCCGGTGCATCCTCATTGCAGAACATCGACATGACCACCCTGCCTAGAAACCAAGAAGAACATGAACCCCTCCTCGACACAGGCAACCCTTCTTTACAGGCTCCGCCCAACCCACGCGCACATCCCTGGAACTTGAAGAGAGCCTCCCCATACTGGTGGGTAAACTGCTGTCTCTGTTTTCAGTCCATCAAAGTTGCCTTCCTCTAGGATTGGTCCCGTAATCCTCCTTTCCTCCTTATGCGTGAGCTCGTGCCACAGTTCCACTGCTCCGGTGCATATTCTCAAGCGGCTACCCTAGCGTGGCATGACCCTAGCCCCACGTGTGGAAGTCTACACACAAATCGCTTGCAGAATACTTCATGGCCCATCCACTGGCAACCCTTCTCCGATCATCGTCCCAACCTCCTCTCAGAATCTCCCCACTCTTCCCCACG
>Ga0137397_10000466_pt1 | contig 27836 bp, 45 predicted proteins | sample czorhiz116metaG_FD_106658 | JGI IMG/M metagenome (GOLD analysis project Ga0137397, IMG submission 106658) | Vadose zone soil microbial communities from Angelo Coast Range Reserve, California, USA - czorhiz1.16 metaG | ecosystem: Environmental > Terrestrial > Soil > Vadose zone | place: USA... | reverse complement strand
GTCCGTTCCTGCCGAGACTGCACATACCTTATCGCACGGTTCATCTCAACAAGTACCCATCTCTGAAGCTCAAATAGTGTGCAGGTTTTGTTATCAAGACTGAGAATGGAATCTACTAGCGAAAAGTGACTCGCAAGGTGCCAGGAGATGATGCGTCGAGTTGTGAACACTCATCTCGTGGAGGCTTCACAGTTGCGACAGTGTTGTGAAGCAGTCTTCCGATATCTTGTGCGTACAGGAAGGATGGCACTCAAGTAGCACCCGTGAGCCTTACAGCTTACCGGTTCATGTTGATAGCCGAGCTCTACTAAGGTGAGCGGCCGGTTAGTAGAAATTGAAGGAGTTGATATCGATATGATGATACAGTGTCAGGGTTTCTGGCTGGGAGAGCTAGTCAAGGGTATATTGAGAATTTGAACGTCTCGGCGGCGGAATTCGTTATGCGGGTGCCTCTTCGCTTACGATGGAAGATGTGTATCGAGCGAAGGAGTTGTGATACGATGTGGGAGTCCGGACGCCGATGTGAGCATGGATGGACGTACTGTATTGAACTGAAACCAATATTCGGGACAACCTACAGAAACTCCGGGCATACAACATTAATGTTAATGTTAATGTTACAGTACTGTACTCTGATCTGAGAAAGTGCCAGTGGCTCCCTTCCGAGTCCGGGCCGACGCCGTGACGGATAGTTCCGAACGAATATTCGGATGAGTTGACTCTCGGCTCGTTTCCCATCTCCCAATGCTTGCTTCTAGTTCGGGATCACGTCTTCCGCGAAGGGGAACATCGAAGGGTCCGTTATTCGGGTCCGTGGAAAATGGCCGAAAAAGAGCCAACAGCATCAAATGATACGAATCAAGCACGCCTAAAGACGCTCCCTAATACTTATAAACCCGGACTCCTCGAGGCTTATCGCGTTGGCCGTACACATGCATACCTACCTCGCTTCTCTATCGCCTTCGGCGCTCATCCTTGTTGCACGACACAACTTGGTCTTGGTGTCCAGCGTCGTGGCTGGCATTGCTATTGTCTTGACTACACGCTACTTCCAGAGCCCATGGCGGAAGCTGCCACCAGGACCGAAGGGTCTTCCTCTCTTGGGTAATGTCCTTGAGATGCGTAGCAAGCAATGGCTCAATTTTATGAAATGGAAGGATGTGTTTGGTTGGAGACCCTTCCGCCACTCCGAGTCGTCATTGTCTCTGACGACTCCCATCAGGCGATGTTTTCTATTTAAATGCAGCAGGACAGCCAATCATCGTCCTCAATACCCAGAAAGCGGCAGCCGATCTACTTGACCGCCGAGCCGGAATCTACTCCGACCGCCCGCGCAACATCGTCGCTGCTGAAATTCTCTGTGGCGGCATGGCCATGGTATTTCAAAACTACGGGCCTCTGTGCGTCAAATTTATGGGATATCATGAGACGAGCCCGTACTGACGGCAACAGGTGGCGTAAAATGCGCAAGGCTTCCCATGAAAGCCTCAGCAAATCCGTCGTCGAATCTTTCAAGATTACGCAACTTAACGAAGCAGTTCTGCTCACCAGCGGTCTCCTTACCCACCCCACGACATGGGATAAGCATTTTCGCCGAACCGCCGCGTCCATGGTCATGTCAGTCATTTATGACACCCCACCGATTACCTCCGAGCTGGACTCGAGTGTCAAGGCCGTCAACGATTTTGTTGCACGCCTGACTCGGGCGGCTCTTCCCGGTGCACATTTCGTAGAATTTTTCCCATGGATGATGCACATCCCAAGCAGGTATGGCTCCTGTTGGATACGAAAATTAATTGACACTGAACCTGTTGTCAATGATCTAGATTTGCCAAATGGAAACGTGACGCGGAGTATTGGTACGAGAGAGACTCGGTTATGTTCGAGAATCTATTCAAAGGGGTAAACGAGAAGCTGGTATGTCTGCTTCTCTGTGAATCTCTAGGCCTCGCTTATATTAGCCCAGTCGAAAGGCATAGATCGCCCTAGCCTCGCGAACTCTCTGCTTAAGGGCGCAGACAGGTATGGGCTGTCTCCGCACGAAAACTCTTGGGTTGCGGCACTCATGTAGTATGTGCTTGCACTTGCCCTCATCCCCACTTTGTGTTCTCACAGTAAGCAGCGCGGCAGGTGCAGAGACGACATCGGCGGTGATGGCCTGGTGGATGCTTGCCATGGTCACGTATCCAGAGGTACAAAAACGCGCGCAGGAGGAACTTGACGCCGTCGTCGGGCGAACACGCATTCCAACTTATGCAGACTTGCCGCATCTACCCTACATTCGCGCGATGGTCAAGGAGGCGCTGCGGTGGCGACCTGTGGATCCGCTCGGCCTCCCGCATCTCTCAACGGAAGACGACTGGTACAACGGCATGTTCATCCCTAAGGGGTCCATCATGATAGCCCACGTTTGGCACCTCAATCGTGACCCCGAAATCTATGGCGCCGACGCCGCACACTTCAACCCGGCGAGGTTCTTGGACGCGAACAGAGAGATGATATCGCTCGCACCGGAAACGAAAGAGGAAGGACACGTCACTTACGGTTTTGGGAGGCGCGTCTGCGTGGGGAAACATGTCGCGAACAACTCGCTTTTCATCGACTTTGCGATGATGTTGTGGGCGTGCAATATCGAGCCCGGGAAGGATGAGAACGGTAATGTTATCCCGATTGACGTGGATGGATGTATAGAGGATGGCCTTGTTGTGTGGGTGTCCTTGCGTATTCCTCGGCTGTTGGATCTTGCAAGCTGACTGTGCCATTGGTCTCTAGCCGTCCCGTCCCATTCAAGGTCAATGTTTCTGCGCGCTTCCCGGAAGCGGTTGCATTACTCGCAGGAGAACGTGAGCTTCGAGGCCACTAGTCTTTATAATGGCGTACGAGTTCCAGTTTCGTAGAAGAGCACCTATACAAGATGTCGATAACTCATGTGTCTTGATACTGATTTTCTCCTAGATAGGAGTTGCTTGATGGACTCTTATCGTCCATAACTCGCAGGTCCGCAAAAATATGTGTAGAGGGCGTCATTGATGACGGACGTAGTCGTGTTCTCCTTTACACTACGGACACATACAGATATCTTATACAACATGGTGGCTTTATCTTCCTTTCCTCACGAATACCCAAATGGACTTCATGCCGCTGGGGTGATAGGGCTCCACTTGAAAAAGACAAGGTCCGGGTCGTACTCCTTTTTGAGCTTCTGAAGCCTGGCGTAATTCTCGCCGAAGAGCACTTCTACCTTTGCTCCGGTGCCGACAGTTCCCGCAGCCGAGGTAATTTCTTCGGAGTCTGGGATATATCTATATGAGCACACGGGTTTCTGTGTACTTGGTCTCCTGAGCTTACTGTAGTTCCCGTAGCCAATATTGATGGATTCCGGTATGATTTTCTCCCCCTCGATGATAATGCGACTCAACTCGGCTGTAGCGTTGCGCGCCGCATCAAGTTTAGTTGCATCCTTGTCAGTCCATAAGGCTAACAGTAGGACGCTGGCTCGGGATCCTCTGATGTGCGCCGTGGCATCGTTTGGTACGGAAAGTACCTTCCTCGTCGAGAATAGTTCGAATAGAATCGTCACGTTTACACCGCTTCTCGCGGAGATCTCGCGGAGACGAGAAACCAGTTTTTCTGCCACCTCCACCTGAGGTCCACTGGAGAAAACCCCTTTCAAATAATAATTGTTGCCATGTTGAACGTTGGGATTCTACATAGATGATGATTCCACAACATAGGAATGACCAAAGGCAGACTCTCACTTGGATGGAATTAAGTTCTTCGTAAGGGATTTCTTCGCAAGTGTTCATGACGGGATCTGTTCGAGTTGGAGAATCTCATTCGCGCCCATGAAGTCGAAGTCTAGAGCATTGCTTACTGAGGTCGAAGAATGGCTTGAAATGGGTGCGACCTTCCTCTTCCGAACCGTTCCAGAAAAGAACGCATAGGGCGAGTGGCTGCCATTCATCCCGCGTCAGTGATCGAGTGGCCAAACACGCAAATCGATAGTGCTCACATTCCCAGCAGGATCGGTAGTCTGGGCATAGAATATGGTCTCTTTTTCTGATAGTCCATTCTCCCAGAAATTGGCCGCAGTAGCCACAACTTGAGGAATCGTGGGTGGCGGGTACGCGACAATTCCAGCGAAAACGGTCCGCCTCTGAGGGTGAAGCCGAAGGACAAACTCAGTCACGACGCCAAAGTTGCATCCCGCGCCGCGAATACCCCAGAACAAGTCGGCATTCTCCGCGTCGCTCGCAGTCAGTATCTCTCCGCGGGCCGTGACCACAGTAGCCTAACGCGCTGATAAGACAGTAAACTGTGGGATGTGTGCGCAGGGCCATACCTGTACGAGATTGTCCAACGCCAGCCCGTGTTGTCCGCTCAGGAACCCGTATCCCCCACCTAGGAGAAGGCTGATATCGATGAGTTTCGAGTCAGGAGCAGCGGTGAAGTACACACCCTCCGACACCGGTCTTTACATGGGGGGTGAGTCAATCGGAAAGGAAACATCGGGACGAACTTACATGGTTTACGGTGCCCGCAACTGTGGCCAGCCCGTGCTCGATTGCCGTCTTATCGACCGTTGCCCAAATCGCCCCGCCGCCTACATATGCCAGTTTTTCTACCGGATCGACCCTTACACCCGATAGGTGGCGAGAGAGATCGATCACGACGCCGTCCTCGGCCGAGGAGGCACCAGACGTGCTATGCCCACCGCCGCGAATGGCGACTGGGTAGCTGTACTGCTTTGCATATTTCAAAGCGGTCGCGACATCTTGAGGGCTCTTGACGAATGCAACTGCCTTGGCACGGCGCTCTGCATTGACGGCCCAACGGGCAATAGCCTCGGGATAACTAGAATGGTCAGGAGTGACCCAATCGCCAGTGAAGGACTCGGGTGGACTAGACATATTCACAGATTGTGGAGGTCCGAAATGCCAGTGGAGAGGGAGGGCCCGCCCGCTGAGGAGCGCTGATAAAGGCAGTTGGCTATTGTTTTCCGCTTCCCCCTTTCTCGAGTGAAACTCACTCGCCACTCAAGGTCGCTCATGCCATTACATCTTAGACGCTGTGGATTGGGATTTGAGATCCGGAACTTATTGTTTGGTTCCGCAAGTTTTGTGCCTGTTTGTTTGTATCGTAACTCTGTTCTTCGTTCCACCAACTTGAAAATGAGGAGACAAAAGAAATCCCCACATTTAGGCATCCGTCGAAGCTAAAGTCGTGTGCACTTGCACCACGCAAGGATAGGCCGAGTTTTACCCTCGGGCCCTGATTCGGATTGGGCATTCTTGCTTCCGTTTGCAAGTGATTATGCTGTATTTGTGACATTTGCAACGTATGCCGAACTTGGGAAACTTGAACGTCTCACACTACAGCGCTCGTCTTCTTCTTTTCCAATCTCCAACAGGTGATGCCCGCGAGGAATGGTCCCACGGAACAGACTTGGCCGCCACGCCCGGGATTATCTGTGAGCTTTTCCGAGCCCCATGATCGCCTGCAATCTGAGTCCATACCAAACGCCAGCAATCGCCGAATGCGGACTCAGTGGACGTTTGACAGTAAACGACTCGTCAGGATGTCCTGCAGATCCTGGCGCTAGGCATGACAGTAGCCTCATTTACCTTTTTCGCTTGCGAATTTCGGTTCCACAGGACGTTGACCGCGTGCCGGCTCCGTCATCTGAGAGGGTCAACTTCTCGGATGCGAGTTAAGTTGCATGCTCGATGGCGGTGTTATGATCTCACCTATAGTGATCGGCTGCCGGCCCAACTCGGTGCCAGCTATCTTGCTATCCCGCTCTCTCCCAAATACCCCTGCTGCCAGAGTCCTATTCTGCACTATCGCGCCTTCTCGCATGATGGACTACGTCCTTGTCATCGCCAGTCTAGTAGCCCTTGCTCTCGCCACTCTCTGGGTCAGACAGCTCTTAGGTAGTCAATCCTCTTTGCCTCTTCCACCAGGTCCCAAGGGCCTCCCTATCCTTGGCAACTTGCTCGACCTTGCAGGCGATGATATGTACGTGAAGTGTCGGGATTGGTCCCGCCAGTTTGGTATGCTCCTTTCTCTTGCAGTTGCTTCCCATGTTTACCAGCGTATCTTTCTCGACTACAGGGGACGATATCATCTCGCTCAACATTCTAGGCAACACCGCAATCGTCGTCAACTCATCCAAAGCCGCATCAGACATTTTTGACAAGAGGGGCTCCAATTACTCGGACCGCCCTGACATGCCCATGATTGTTGATTTGTACGCTGTCACTCCCTTACTCTTCCACATGGCTTTTCATATATGTATAGAATGGGTTGGGACTGGACATTCGCACTCATGCGCTACGGCCCTCGTTGGAAGGAGCATCGCCGCGTTTTTCACAGCCATTTCAATCATAGCGTGGCAGAACATCAACAAGTACAACTCGAGATATCAAAAGAGCTTCTTACTTTGTTGCTGAAGTCACCGGAGAAATGTCTCGAGCACATGAGACAGTACGCCTGGATTTGCTTCTACATCACAGCATCTCACTATTCCCTAGTTATACTGCTCACATTATCATGAAGCGAGTGTAAGACTTTATGACTACCACCCTTTTTTCTATTTAGATTTTAAGCAGATTTTTTTCAGATATGGTCACACGGTTGTCGACGGTAATGATCCGTATGTGCGTCTTGTCGACGAGGCATCACAAAGTACCTCAGAAGCTGCCGTCCCTGGGGCGTTCCTGGTCGACCTTTTCCCCAGTCGTGCGGTTCTTTATCATTAGATGATTTGCTTTCCATTCAAATTTTCCCCTTAGTTAAGTACGTCCCTGAGTGGATGCCCGGTGCAGGGTTCAAGAAGAAAGCGAAGGAATGGCGGAAGTTGTCTCAAGCAATGATCAATGTCCCGTATAATATGGTCAAAGAGAAATTCGTGAGTAGGCTCTCGTTCCCTGCATATCACTCGACGACACATATCGAGTCGCCACCAGAAAACCGGCGATGCGGTACCTTGCTTCGTCTCAACCTGTTTGGAGCAAAACGCTGCGAGTATCGCTACTGGAAAAGGAGAAATCCTGACGGAAGAGCTCATCAAGGATTCTGCGGCCGTCTCCTACGCAGCCGGCGCAGACACGAGCGTATCCACCCTGACAACCTTCATCTTAGCAATGACCTTGCATCCGGAGGCCCAGAAGCGTGCACAAGCTGAGCTCGATGCCGTTCTGGGTGACCGCCTTCCGACATTTGCTGATAAGGATGACCTTCCTTACGTGACGGCCGTCATGAAAGAGGTCTTCCGATGGATCCCAGTCCTTCCCCTAGCCGTGCCTCACAGGACGGTGAACTCGGATCAATACAAGGGTTACTTTATCCCCACTGGCGCCAGCGTGTTTGGAAACACTTGGTAGGCGACGCTTAGATAGCGAAGACGGGTCTCTCGGTGTTCATGCTACTTCCCAGGGCCATACTCCATGACGAGACCGTCTTTGAAGAACCGGACAAATTCAGACCTGAGCGTTTCATTGACAAAAACCTTCCTGACCCTGCAGATAGCGGCGTTTTTGGCTTTGGACGCCGGTGGGTTATGCGTTCCTTGTGGGTGTATCCTCTCACACTAACACTATGCGGCCCTAACTAGTGCCTGTGCTGGAAAGAGCATGGCAGTGGACACGATTTGGATAGCAATTGCGTCTATCTTATCGGTTTACAATATTTCAAAGGCAGTCGATGATCGCGGAAACGTGATCACCCCCGAGGTCAAACTCAAACCCGGAACTATCTGGTTTGTCGTCTACTTCTCTGCAAAGCCGAGCCTTGACACCCTTGGTTAGTCACCCGGCGCCTTTCAAATGTCTGATTGAGCCTAGGTCCAGGGCTGCCCTGGCGCTTATTCAACACGCTGGTCTGGAGGCGAAGTGATTCGGTCGCTGTTTTCTATGATCTCCAGCTACCTCTGCAGAGTTTGGTTAGGTTGATAAGATTTGCGATGGGTGTGGCGTATAAGATCTTTTTCTCTTGAATCCATCCTAGTGTATGTAGGTGGATAAGCTTCGTCTCTAATTGGCATGTGTAAAATATTCTGTTACTTTCGTGTTAAACCTTGCTGCCCGGCCCCCGCAGCGGTGGATATTCTAACTCGTTTTCACGATGTCGCAACCAAACATGAGTAGGCCAAATTTGGTTGACCATTCTCAACAAAGGGTCATGCGGTCATGTTCTGATCCGATCACCCGAGGAACGGGAGAGGGGAGAGGAGTTTCCGGAGGTTCAAGCCCTCAAAGGGGAATAAACCAAATGATACGCAGCTATGAATGTGGGCGTGAACGCTTCGGACGCCGTTCGGGACGCAAGGTCCTCTATAATTGAATACTGTCTCATTGTAGGCATGGTACAGGATCATGTGTCATGATACGGTTGCATCGTTGAATACCTTCTCACCCGAACCGATATCGAGCGTCCGGGCCCGGGAGTTATGGATTTACCGGCTTAGTTATCTTTGAAGATTTGTCCCTCGAGTGGATAAAAGAAATCCACTGTACGCCATAGCCTCACCCCCAAGGTCCTTAACCCACTCAGAATACCCACCGCATCTTGATTCCGTGCAGTATGTCCGTTACTAGGTATTGCATACCCGACAACTTGGAAAACTGGAAATGGCCTCGTCACCTCAACCCTTACTACCCCGAGGTCAAGGCAGCGTCCGCAGCATGGCTGAGAAGTTTTGGGGCTTTCGATCCCAAGGCTCAACATGCATATGATCGCTGCGATTTCAGTAAGAGCTGAGGCGTCCTGTAAACCCAACGCGTTCGCTCACGCCTCTCGCTAGACCTCCTCGCCTCTCTTGCGTATCCTTTGCTTAGCAAGGGTAAGTACCCACCTAGACCACACAAAATGCTCTGCTGATCCTCGACCCGAAGAACGCATGCGCACCGGCTGCGACCTCATGAATATGTTCTTCATTTATGACGAGTATTCCGATGTCGCGCACGAGGATGTGGTCCAGGCCTATGCCAACATTATCATGGACGCCTTGCGCAACCCACACAAGCCTCGGCCCAAAGGCGAATGGGTCGGGGGCGAAGTTTCACGGCAGTAAGTCTCAACAGAAACTGCAGAGACATGCGTTTATGGAAGGATCCATCCAGGTTTTGGGAGCTTGCGATCAAGACGGCTAGTCCCCAATCACAGAAACACTTTATGGAGACCTTCGCCACCTACACACAGTCAGTCGTGGACCAGGCTGCAGACCGCACCCACAAGTATATTCGGACTGTCGATGAATATCTGGAAATAAGAAGGGATACCATTGGAGCCAAGCCATCGTTTGCAATCCTAGAGACCGGTCTAAACCTTCCCGACGAGGCAGTTCGCCACCCGATCATAGATGAACTGTCGATCGTGGCTATTGACATGATCTTGCTTGGTAATGTGAGCCCAGGTGCTATGACCCATAGGACAAAGGTTAACAGTTGGCGTAGGACATTGCATCATACAACCTAGAGCAAGCACGCGGTGACGACAACCACAACATAATTACCATCGTCATGCACCACAACAAGACCGATATCCAAGGCGCTATGGACTGGGTCGCCAAATACCATAAAGAGCTCGAGGCAAAGTTTATGGACATTTACGAGAACAAGATTCCGAAATTTGGCGAGCCGATAGACACAGAACTAGCGCAGTACGTGGATGGGCTCGGTAATTGGGTACGAGCGAGTGATCAGTGGGGTTTCGAGAGCGAGCGATACTTCGGCAAGAAGGCACCAGAAATTCAGAAAACGCGCTGGGTGACTTTGTTGCCGAAGGAGCGGGTGGACCTAATCGGTCCCCAGTTGGTTGACGAGTCGTTGTTGTAGTTGGAAATCGCTCCATATGGTCTAGGTCAGGGTCTCTATGTCGATTCGCGGGCGGAATAAGTTTGCTTTATTGCCGTGTCCACTTCTCGTACTGTATATCAGATGATCTGCCGCAAAATGACAACACCGATGTGAGTGGCTGTTGTGTGTCCTGGATTCAGGGTACTGTAGTGACAGCTCGAAGTTCGTCTGGCTTACAGTGGCGCTTTTCCCATGGTTGGTCAATGATTATCAGTGGAAGGTCCATTATCGCTGCTTCTTCGCTGCCACTGGCCATCAGGAAAAAACTTTGCTTGCTGCTGCCTTGATGAGTGCTTGCTGGATTGCAGCCTGAGCCTGCAAGCCGTCTGCAAGGAAAAAGTCAGCAAGTCACAGCAGGTAAAGTTGTTTTTGCTGATGTGACAGAACCTTGAGTATGATCGGCGGTCATCGACCTAATGGAAGGTCCACCATCGCTGCCTCCTCGCTTCCACTGAACCTTGAGTATGAGTATTTCTGTACTGTATCTGGGTCTCTCCGTAAGTTGCCGCTTTGCCACTTTTTCCCAGACCGCAAGATGGCGCGGCATTGCCCATCGATATAACCAACACCATCACGAAACACGACTCCGCCAGATTTAGTTGTGGCTCGAGCACTCAAACCTAGTGATGGGTGGCTTTCCTTGACGACGTTATCGCAATCTGCATATTCAGTGCTTACCTTGCTTTGGTAATTGACGTTACGCCTGTTTTTCTTCCTGTTCGGCCGCGGCTTGTTTCCTCTTTATGATCCGTGCTTTCTCCCACGTTCTCAGGCTTCGTATTCGACCTGACCTTATCTACAACTTCCTGCCCCCATTCCCCGCATTTAACGGTTGATCCATCGACCAGTGCACTGGGCGGTGGACGTGTGCATGCAGATGGTCGTTCTCCCCTTTGGACAGGTTCCAATCACTTGACTTTAAGGCTTCATCCGCTACTCGCTGACCATGGCGCAAATCGAGCGATCACTCACAAAAGGGTATCCTCTGAGACAGAAAGCCATCGTAATAATGGAGTCCCGGAAGCGGCCCACACTTGAAGTATTGGCAAAGTAGGGCTACCGTGACTGAGCTCGAGCGCTCAAGTCATCTTTAGCTTTATTCTTGGAGAACTTCGCTTTTCCAGAGATAGGAGACAACGTTAAATACCGAAGCTCGGCGCCCAGCCGTCATGACGAACATTAGTACTGTTAGAAGTTGTAGAGCACGAAGGCCAAGTCGTAATAGGATTAAGTTTCTGCACTGCACCGAACAGCGAAATCTCACTTGCTGACCTTGAAGCGGAGTTGTCGCTGTAACCGATGGAAGTACTGAACTGTGTTCGGCACCAGTCTTGGAAAGTGACGTCTCGCACTCTGTGCAACAAATATATGCACGCACAAATGTGGAATTTTGAATGTTCCACAGCTTCCCGACACTCGTTGGCCAGCAATAGCCATACCCTACACAGACTCCACAGAAACTGGTGATTGATTTGTCGGGGGCTATAGCTCTCAAGATATGGATTCAAGACGCTCCGAGTCGGTGGATGGTACTCCCAGCGTGGCAATGTTCATATACAACTCGTGGGCCCTGATTATACTTTGCGTTACCTTTGCGTGCATCTACGGTGCATGGAATGCGAAGCGACAAAGTCCTCTCGATGACTTGCCTGGACCAAGGCCTGAATCCTTCATCTTAGGCACGAACATATTTCCGAACTTCCGGCCCTTATGAAGACTGAATTGTGTTTGTCGCAGGTAATCTACGCCAGCTGATGAGGGAGCAAGTTGGAAGCTATGATGTCAAATGGCAAGAGGTCTACGGTATGGTGGCTAGAATCAAAGCACCTTTTGGTGTGCGTCTTCTCTTTCTTTCCGCTTAGAGGCACACAACAGCCTGACCTTGAAACTGAGCAGGACGATAGGTTGTGGGTCTCCGACCCTAAAGCCATCCACCACATTTTGCAGTCCTCACGATACGATTTCGTGAAGCCATATGCCGCCCGCTTCGCGCTCAACACAGCTACTGGTCGGGGCGTTAATGGTGCCGACGGTAATCAACACCTATGTCTATACTTGATGGTCTTTGGGTAACTATACTTCAATAGGAGAAGACCACTACAGACAACGACGTATTCTTCTTCCAGCATTTGGCCCTTCCGAAAGTAGGGCTCACATCCCTGTATTCAGACAGTGTGCGCGCGAGGTGAAACTGCTTGTTCTTACTAAAACTATGTCATCTGCGTCTAACTCTTTCGAAGTTGGTCCAGGAATTCGGGAACCACGTAGAATCGGAGTCACTTGACGACGTTTCCCGAGAAGAAAACCTGCCCGAGTTCTTGAGCCCCGCCATCCTCAACGCGCTTGGTCTAGCTGCTTTCAATTACGATTTTCGTGATGACGGAGAAGATCGTGCGCGCCTTGGTGCATCATTGCGCGATTTCATGTGCGCGCATACCCTTCAACTTCTCGATCGGATGATGACGCCTCGAGTCACAGGGCCAAAGGATTTGGACTTCCGTCGGACTGGAAGGTGTTCTGTCAAGGTGTCATGATCCACGTGCCCCGGTGGCTGTTGGACCCGATGATCTATTTTCCATCCTCTGGCCTCGCATTTTTACGCAGTCACGTTCAACTATCGAACAGTATCGCGCGAAGATTAATCCAGTCGAGATTACTAGACGCAGATAGTGCTGAGAAGAAGGATGCACTCAGCAGAATTCGTACCCGTCTGCACTTATCGTTATACAGGCGCATTCCTGATCTTATTTCATTCAGTCATTGCTAACCGCTCGGAGGCGGAACGTTGGCGGCTCACTGACGAAGAGCTCTCTCCGCAGCTGGCGTGAGTAACCCCTACACCTACAGAATGTCACGTTGACCAACCATTACTAGCACACTTCTGGGAGCGGGTCATGAGACCACCGTTACCACCTTGGGCTGGATACTTTTCGAGCTTGCGACCCACCCTGACGAGCAACGACAACTTCGCGATGAAATATACGGCGCACGGGCCGCAAACCGAATCGACAATGCTGGGACAGTCAACTTTGACGCACTTCCCTTTCTCAATGCCGTGATCAAGGTGAATCTATCTCACGTCTGCTCGCTAGATTTCTGGCTTGAAATACGACGCCGACATTCAGGAGACCATGCGTTTCGAAACTGTCGTTCCGCACCTCTTCCGGGTAGCCACTCGCGACGAAGTCATACCGCTGACAGAGAAAGTCCTCTGCCGGTCCGGGAAGGTTATCGAACAACTCTCCATCCCTCGTGGGACCAATATTATCATATCCGACGTTGCGTACCACAGGTAGCCGTGTCCGGTATCTGACTATTTTGTGAAACTTACATGCGTTCTCCAGGAATAAGGACATATGGGGGAAGGACGCAGATATCTGGAGGCCGAGCCGATGGTTGGACGGGACAATCAGGTCCACGGGAACCAATGTCGGCGTATGGTCCAGTTTGTGCGCCAGAGATATTTCCGTCTATGACTATCGCGGTGTCTGATTCTCGTATTAGATTGTCTTTTGGCGCCGGACAACGTGCCTGTCTCGGGTGGCGATTTGCGTGAGTGTCCAAGTTCTTGGAACAGTCCGCGATGCACATATTCATCTATTTGGGTTTCTTTAGGATCACCGGAGTGCAGGCTTTTTTATTCGAACTCATCTCAAGGTTGAAATTTGAACCTGCGGAGAGAACTGCACGGATTCGCCGAGAAAACTGTTTGGTTATGCTCCCGATGGTAGGGGGTGAAGAACGGAGAGGTAATCAGCTCCCACTGAAAATTTCCATCATCGGCCACTCAGATAGTGAATGGAACGTGAGAGAGGGAATGTAACAATATTGTTTTGTGGATGATAAACGGCGCTGGTATGTGAGCGTTAGAACAATCAGTTGGTTGGATCAGCGCCAAGAGGAGGAAGATAGTATATTCCGTCCGGTTTCCATGTGTTGTATCGGTTCCGTTCATGACTGCGCGGCGCCGGTTCAGTCCCGAGGAAGACATTTTCGCTTCCGAGACCGGACTGCGTGGCGTAGTTAGCGAGGTTCGCATGACCACGTGAGCAAGGCAACTAGTTCCGCGCCGTACCTGTCCTCATTCGGCATATATCTTACAGAGAGATCACACAACCAAGTGTCACTGCATCCCTCCCTTGTATCCCCCGACAACGTTGCGGTCACCCTGCTGCCGACCTTTCCGACCTCCTTGCTCATAACGATAATGCGGATCTTCGACGTATACGAGCACCCATCTTTCGAGGTCGAACAAGCAGACAAGACTGCAGTGCGATCCACCATCCGACGATTAGGAGTAGGAGTCGGAGTCGGGGCAACTGTGTCTGCCATCGCAGCGATCAGCTTCTGGTACTGCTGGTTGGATCCGAGTCCGCCGTCGTTTCTCCTGTCAAACACAGCCATTACTCATCTGCGTTGGACAGGCTTTAACTGGTCGGTGCTGTCCTCAACCGGGCCGACTAGCATTCGGGGCACTTATCATTACGTTCTGCAAAGGGGAGGGCTATGAAGCAAATGGACGTCCCGGCTCTGACTTGCGCAACGTCTGCCGGTGATGCGGTTTCATGACGAAGGGGAGGTTGTATATGTACGATTACTAATCGGCAAGGGATGCGTTGTTGGATATCCATCTTTGAGCACCCATTTTGATGTACAAATCTCTTTGCATGTCTGTTCCATGTCGGTCGAGTGGAATGTAATTCCGAATTTCGGGTGTAATCATTGATACCGAGGTTCCCGGGTGCGTGGGGGATGGGTTTCAGGGAGATCACAGCCCACAGCGCTTCATTCACTCAAACATCATCCGGCAAACGAGTTTTGTGCCGGTCCTGGGGGCTTTTTTAGTTCTGAGTCTTGTGAACCTTGTCAGGGCATTTTATTGTTTCCCAGAGTTTAGCCAGATGAGGCCAGCTCCGACCTAGTAGGCTCGAGCGAGAGACACCTGGTCCCAGGGAGCGACGCGATGACGCGGAGTTTCGCGTTCGACCCGGTCGGGACGCACTTGATAGGGCTGGCTGTAGGGAAGGAGGTGGATCATGATGGGTTCCGAAGTATTAATGAGCTGTAGACGTTGACTTAGCAGTGGCACCGGCCAGGCCCCGATCTGTTACATAACAAGAGTGTTCTGTAAGGTCTCGGTTATGCGATTGTTGCGGAAAGGAAAGAGCCAACAAGTGAGCCGTGGCTCGCCATTTTTCTAAAACATCGGACCATTTCATTCGCTCCCTTCTATTTAAATATTAAATGGTCGCTCTCCACTCACTATTCCTCTCTCCTCCTTCTCTCAATGGCTATCGAAACTATCCCTTCCACCCTCCCCCCTCCCACCCATTCCGTCTTTGACTCTCAGGCCGAGCGTCCCCGTCCACAGGATGTTGGAATCCTCGGCATCGAGATGTATTTTCCTCAAAGGGTAAGCTACTTCGCCCGTCCTCTTTCTCCCTTACCTCTCTTCTCATCACCTTTCAGTGCATTTCCGAGGAAGAGCTTGAAGTGTACGATGGTGTCAAGGCGGGCAAGTACACCATTGGCCTCGGCCAGTCTTATATGGCGTTCGCGGATGACAGGGAGGACATCAACTCCATGGCTCTTACTGGTACGTGGCGTATATCCCGAATATACGTTTGGTCTCACCTATCTCTTTACCCAAAGTTGTCTCCAGCTTGATGCGCAAATACAACGTTGACCCCAAGTCTATTGGACGCCTTGAGGTCGGCACAGAAACGATTATTGACAAGTCCAAGGCCGTCAAGACCGTCCTCATGGATCTTTTTACCTCGGTCGGCAACCATGACATTGAAGGCCTTGATTCTAAAAATGCCTGCTACGGTTCGACTGCTGCTCTCTTCAATGCCGTCAACTGGATAGAGAGCCGTTCTTGGGATGGTCGGAATGCCATTGTATTTGCTGGCGATATTGCCGTCTACGCAGAAGGGAACGCCCGACCGGCAGGTGGCGCAGGAGCCTGCGCCATCTTGATAGGCCCGAATGCACCAATCATCTTTGAACGTAAGCCCGTTCAGCCACCCCCACAATGGGTAACGTCCGGCTAATTGTTTTGTTAGCCATCCACGGAACGTATATGGATAACACCTATGACTTCTACAAGCCTAAACTCGATTCAGAATATCCCGAGGTTGATGGCCCTCTTTCGGTGTCTACTTATATTGCTGCTATGGACGGCGCGTACACAGCCTTCCGTGCCAAGGTTGCCTCCGCTTCCAAGGCACTGAATGGTCATGTTAATGGAGAAAGCCACGGCAAGACCTCTGACCCAAAGGCCATCTTCAACCTCAGACGGGACGTCGATTACCCCATCTATCACTCCCCTTATGGAAAGCAAGTCCAAAAAGGCCACGCGCGATTGGTAAGTTTCGGCCAATCCGCACTTTCCTGTTTCTCATATCCGATTAGCTCTTCATGGACTATCTCTCTTCTCCTCATTCTCCCGAATATGCGAACGTCCCCGCCGAGTTCCTCGACCTTCCCTACAAGTCGACCATTACTGACAAAACCATCGAAAAATCATTCATGGCCTTGGGCAAGGAGGATTATGCTCAGCGTGTAACCCCCTCCATGCGTTGTGCTGCTCGCTGCGGCAACATGTACACAGCTTCGCTTTATGGCGGCCTTGCCTCTGTCTTGTCGACCGTGGAGCCACAGAATCTCAAGGGCAAGCGTCTTTCTATGTATGCCTTTGGCAGCGGCTGCGCAAGCAGCTTCTTCACCCTCCGCGTCAAGGGCGATATCACTGAGGTCCGTGATAAACTCGATCTCATCAACCGTCTGCAAAGTATGAAGGTTGTGCCATGCCAAGAATTCGTCGACGCTCTGGCGGTATGTACCTGTTTGCAGCTGATGCTCAGACACATATCTGACTGATGGTCATTTCTCAAGCTGCGGGAAGCTAACCACAATGCTGCCCCTTACAAGCCGACAGGCTCGATTGATAACATTTGGCGTGGTACTTACTACCTCGAAAGCATTGATGAGAAGTACCGCCGCAAGTATGCAATTGCCTAAACTCCATTCTGCGCATCGTCATACCATAGACCGTAGTAGTACTTCGGCTTCGCATTCATTTTGTATTAATTTAACCATACCGTGAATTCATAGACACCATTACAGTATTGCTACGATAAAACGGTCCAAATTCCAAGTGCTTCACGTGACACCAAGCCAATGACTCGTCCTGCCATTGGGCCAAGCGAATTAAACCATACAATCTGACGACCCCGGCGTAGTGCCATCCCCCGTTATCATCGTATCTCGGTTTATGTGCGTCGTACCGAGCTACACCGAATTGCATCGCCCGGGAAAGGCCAACCCAACCGGGCTTGGTTGGTGGCGACACCTTTACTGTATTGTACTCGTTCTAGTTATACGTTCGGTTCCCATCGTCGCTGTGTCACTTCGGCTCTCAGGCGACTCTTTCTGACACGACCCATGTTAGCCATGTATGGCCGGGCGTGGGTGCAAACTTTCTCTCCTCTTCCGACTCGTGCTCAGGGTTTCACCCCAATTACACCTTCGAGTTATGGCCCCCATCGTTCACGTAGCTGTGGCATCCTTGACACTCGTTCTCGTGAAGACGCTGGTCGAGCTGCTTTCCGAGAGCTTTCGGTCCTCTCTCGAAAATTTACCCGGGCCCCCGTCCTCGTCATGGCTGAGAGGTGCTTGACCCACGATCTCCATTAGTTATCTATGCGAGCGATTGAAAATCTGGGGATCCTTTTTTTTCTTGCTTTGTTTTGTTTAGGACACATGGTCCAACTCTGTCGCCCTCAGGGGTGGTGGGATTTCCACAAGAACAGTATCGTCGCTTTTGGGACGGCGGTTCGGCTCCGTGGTTTCTTTGGAGTAGGGATAATTTCGATCTGGTCGTTTGAAAAAGCCTGCTTGTGATATCACTGACGAGGCGCATCAGGAAGATGTTTTGTATTTGACCGATCCCGCAGGGCTTCGCACGATCTTGTCAGGGGAGCGTGGCGACGTTTATGACGAATTCCCTCTGATTGTCGAGTACGTACGTATCACAGGAGTTATCGATTGTCCTTTGACGAGTCACGGTCCCAGGAGAAATACGTTACTCAGGGGCCCAGGTTTGCCATCTTCCAACGGTAGTAACCTACTCTCGCGGGGACTCAGTCGGACCTGGCTTTCACTTATACAACCTTCCTCAGATATGGCAGGTAGACGACAGCGTCAGGTCCTCAACAAGGTCTTCTCCGCACAGCGTCTGCGCACGGTAATGCCTATATTTTGGGATGTCACGCGCCGTGTATGTGTGCGACGGGATACCGCGAAAGCTGAGACTGACTAGGATTAGCTCGAAGACACCCTGGTCAACCTGTTGCAAGGTGGCCCCGCCGAGCTCGACATGCTGGCTTGGATGTCCCGCGTCTCTCTGGAGCTCATCGGACAGGCAGGAATCGGCGTTTCTTTCGATGCTTTGGCAGAGACAACACCTCCCAGCGAATACATGCTTGCTTCAAAGCAGCTGATGTACGATCTGGCATTCCCCCTTTCGTGAACGTTGTCGTGTTGCAGGAAACTGACGAGCGAATCAGACCGCTTTGGCTCCAACTCCAAGGGTTCATGAAGTTCATACCCTCCATCGTAGACATGGGCCCTCCGGCGCTTCGTGGGTTTCTGGCTAAGATCGCTCCGCACCGCGACATCAGAAAGCTCAGGGAGATTGTATATTTCCTCTACGACACCAACAAGTCCATTTATCAGCAAAAGACCCGCGTTATTGCGCAAGCGGAGAAGAATGGCAGGGGTCAGGGCACTGGTCAAGATATACTTAGCGTACTGAGTAAGTACGGCCTATCTTTTATTTTAGACCATGGCTTCTGACACCGGTTACAGTCCAGCAGAACCACGGCGCTGACTCGGATATGGCGGACAAGCTATCCGACGATGAGCTAATCTCACAGATGGGGTAATTTAGTACTCTGGACCGAAATGCCCTGTCGTCATGCTCATTGATGAGATGCTTTCAGGACGCTCGTACTTGCGGGACAGCATGCTACATCAGTCGCTCTTTCCCGCATCCTCCATGTGCTCTCTCTGCATCCAGAAAGACAGCAAAGGCTATGCATCGAGTTGATGGATGCCCGCGTTGAACGACGGGACATATCCTATGATGGTTTGATGGCGTTACCTTACCTTGACGCTGTGTGCAAGGAGACGTTGCGTTTGTTCGTGATCTATCTCTGACTGAAGCGTTTCACCTGTCTTACCTGTATTGTGGTTTAGGTATGCCCCCGTCACTCAGCTCCATTTAGTGTGAGTACCCCTCAGCTACTATCCACATGACAACGATTACCAATCGTCGTCATCGAAAAAGTCCTCGCAAGAATACCTTGATTCCCTTATCGCGCCCTGTGCTTGGAAAGGACGGACAGACGATCGATTGTATTCCCGTGCGGGCAGGGACGATGGTGGTCGCGGGTACTGCGGCTGTGAACAGAGACCCCGCCGTATGGGGACCGAACGCGGACCAATGGATCCCCGAGCGTTGGCTTCGACCTCTGCCGGAAGCCGTAATTGATGCTTATCCACCTGAGACATCGTCACATATGTTGGTGGTCCTTCGAAATCTCTCATCCGCGGGCGAAGGTGCTGACTTCCTGCATCCGAAGGATGGCCTTCGTGGGCGGTGGGCGTTTGTGCACGTGCGTTGACTTGCCAGTGGTACTTTTCGGTAATTCATCTCACCGGGGCTCGTCCTTTTGTTTTTTCGACAGGAGTTTCAAGTTTGCCGAAGCGGAGATAAGTAAGCATTTGTTTTATCCAACAGCGCCCTGCAGTGATACTAACGACTGCAACCGCTGGCGCAATCAGAGGCGGTTCTATACGTTCTCCTATCGCGCATGAAGTTCGGACCTCCTGAGAAGCCCATTCTGTGGGATACGTATAGCTTTGCCACTCCCGCAGTGCAAGGTCAGAGTTCGCCAAGTATGCCTTTGACGGTTACACTTCTCAGCGGATGAAGCTACCTTCGATTTTGTTATCGACAGGAATTACAGCGGCTTGAGGGCGATTTTGCGTTTCGCTGAGATTACAATCATAATACCATTAAGCCGTTATACTAACAAAAAAAACGTAATATGTTAAGTGAAACACTGCGCTTTATAGGTGATGTGCAACTACTATCGCCGTATCGAAGGGCGTATCGTACGTACCAGTGATTCGAAAAAAGTGATACAGGTACAAAATTTTACAAGAATAGGAACACGTCACGATTCATAACATTACGCCTTGTGAACTTGAAGACTCGGAGGTGCGACGTCCTCACCACTTTCCTCGATTCTCTTCATTTCTTGGCCGATCTTCTTGGAAGTAAGCATGGTCTCTATTAGGCCCTGCGTGTGAGTCGGTCTCCAGCCATCGGGGAGACGCTCCTCCGTGAACCAAGTGCGTAGCATATCCGCTGGTATGCCCTGCTTCTCGGAGCCGGGCGGGGTGAAGAGCCCGAACACGATGGCCATCTCCCCCTTCGCTACCTCCGAGTGTAGCGTGTTGAGGACAGGGCACTGAGACTCCCTCCATACGCGGTGCCTGGCGAGTTCCTCTATCGACAGGATTTGGTCTTCCCCGACTTGCTCCAGGAACTGGTTGATCAACGTCAGGTTGGGGGCCAACGGCGCGTACTCGTCCCGGCCTTGGGTGTCATCGTGCACGAGGGATGCGTCGTGCTCGATGCGGTTGTGACGCGCGAGGTCGTTGAGGCCGAATGCGCCGCCCTGCCCGAGCAGTGCGATGCCCCCGATGACCAAGACGTGCGCAAGCGCGCTCGAGAGACCGTAGCCCTCCTCGAGGGCTTTGGTGATGATGGGGGCAGTGAGCTGCTTTCCATCATGTGGCCTAGGAGCGCATGTGAGTTAGCGGTCGTGACACCCCACAGCGATGGATGAAGAAGTCTCACAGGTAGCTGTGATTTGCGAGGGTGTTCAGCGCCGGACAAGGTGACCTGACCTCGCCGGCTTGTTGAGGATGCCATGCGTGTGGGTTGCTTTCAACGACAGCAGAGCTACTGGCACTGGCTTCCTCATGGTTGAGTGTGGGGGATGCAGGAGTGGACATTTTTTCGTTCGTGATACGACGTTAAGAGACGTGCAGGGGTTCTTTTGAGGGGAGCGGGGAGAAGGGGTTCCGTAAAATGGGGAAGGAAGGTGGTTCTGGGGAATGTCCGAGGATCACCATTGACCAGGTTTTAAAGGCGAATGGCTATTTCCAACAGGATACGAAACCGAGAGGAGCAATGCAGATCGATCCGTCGTTGCACACCCACGGAGTCACATCGTTTGCTTGCAACGACCCACTTGTCGTTTTGTGACATTGAAATAACACGCCACGGCATCAAACGCGGATCAAAAGTTCCAATTTAATCATCAACAAAGTTGTCCGAGTCGTCATATCAGCGAGCAGGTACTGAATTGTCACCGATTTTGAATTTGCACGCGTCTGGCGTCTACACGGCATCACCGTGAGGAGGGCTCACTGGCACCGACTGGCTCCGTCAGCGTCACGGACCACGGCTCCAAATGTTTCAAAGGACCAACCTTTAGGCGGAATGGAAATTCAGTGATGCTGACTCTGCCTGCGAGCGAGGTACGTCTGAGGCAACCAGGAAAGGTGGAGTGAGTCAGTAGGCAAGAGCATAGGGTGAGTCGGTCTTACCCGGTCATCACCGACGGAGATCTGACCGTTGCCGACTTGCTTAGTACGGCACTAATGGGAGCATGGCTTTGGATGCTTGTATTGGTACGTATCTCGACACACAAGCTAGAACCCATGAGAGACGCGCAGCTGTCTCCGAGCTATTATCATCTCTCGACTGTTGCCTTGCAACCCTCACTAACGGTACGGATGCTTGTCAAACAATCTTGTTTCAGTGACAACACTGGCCCCTTATCACTGTTCAAATCCACACCAACCGCCGTCGGAATCTCCGCCAGGCTGACTCCGACGTGGAGCGAAGAAATGATGGCGTATGAATACAAAGTAGTTCATACATATCATGTGTGACCATGTGGTTCAACTACTGGTAGGTCCGGGTGGATACCCTTCTGGTTAGAATATGAAGCAGAGAATGGATTGAAAGTGCAATAGTTCGATCAGGTCCGTATTCTGGTCACTCGTGAGTGATGTGGGTGCAATGGTCTGATACGTGGTGCAATTATGCAAGTTCCGCGGAGCCACATTTCATCATCATCATACACCCATACACTCAACCATCATCCCCTTATAGCGCCATCTAGGCTGCTAAAACAGTATCTCCTCACCATCACGTACGTACGCAACTGGTGACCTCCGCTCTAGCCGCCATCCCCCCCACGCTTGGATCATGCCTCAGACTCAGCGACCGGCAATCAAAGCACTGCTCGTTGATCTCTCCGGCACAATCCACACCGCTACCCAACCAATCGCCAGGTCCCCCGATGCGATACGGCGCCTGCGAGCCTCCTCATTCCCATTCCGCTTCTGCAGCAACACGAGCAAAGAGTCCACGGCCTCATTACGGAATAAGCTGACCAAGATGGGGATAGAGACGCTTGACGACGAAGTGTGGACGAGCATCGGCGCGTTGAATTCCTTGCTGCGTGCAAAGGGACTGGACAGGTACGTCCCTTCTTTGGGGGGCGACAGGTGTCTCGCATGCGTCGTCTCTCGCGACCGGGTTCATATGGGTATCATGGGAAAAATAAAACAGACCGTTCCTATTGGCCTCCGATACCGCTGGGGAGGAGTGCCTGCGTGGTATCCATACTGATCCGGCACTCCCGTACGATTCCGTCGTCGTCGCCTTCGCTCCCGAACACTTTGACTACGTCGCCCTCAACACAGCATTTCGAGTGCTTATGGGCGAACATCACACGCAGCGCGGACGGCCACCGTCGGACTGCCCTCTGATTGCCACGCACAGAGCGCGGTACATTGGAGACTCGGACGGGGCTCTGTCACTCGGGCCTGGGCCGTTCGTAGCCGCGCTAGAGAACGCCACGGGGAAAAGTGCAGAAATAGTCGGAAAACCTGAACGCAAATTCTTCCAGTTGGTGTTGGGTAGCTTTGGGTCCGACCTGCAGGATCGGGAGGGCGTTGTTGCGGTGATCGGAGATGACATTCGGAACGATCTTGGGGATGGTGCTGTTGAATTGGGACTATGGAGGGTGTTGGGTACGCGCATTTTGTGTTTCATTCCTTGTTATGACAATGACCGGGATTAACGGTATGCAGTCAAGTCGGGAAAGTACAGGGACGGAGATGAGACAAAGATAGGTATCAGACCGCCCGACGAAGTCTGTGATTCCTTCGGCTCGTTCGTAGAGAGCTTATTAGACAAATGACTCTGCGTGGCTTTATGCGATACTATACCAGACAGGCAGTTGGCGTCAGCTTTATGAATAAAACCGGAGTCGGATGGGCCAGATACACGCCGATTTATGTCCACGGGTCGACGACGACCTTTCCATATATGCCCATTTCCAACACTTCGTAAGGCCGCACCGCGTCAGTCAAGAGCATGACTCTATCGACGACACCGCTCTCCCCGATGGCACCAACGGGTCCCTTCTGCGCCGAAGAAGCTCCACGGCTGCGACGAAGACGGAACGCACGCTGGAACCGCCCAAACTTTAGGGTCACGTCTCCATTGTATAGTTCACGACCTGAGAGCGGTATTTCGGGTGCCTGGTATTACCACAGGAAGATAGTACACGACGTGGGGAGAGAAGAGAAGGGTGTGCGTTTTTAGGCTGATGGTGTGCCGACGACTTTCACGTGAGTGCTGAGAGAAAACCCGGCCCCGACAGCAATTACGAGCACTTGGAGAAGGATGTGACAGCAACCCCGGACTCTTAACGATGTTTTTACCCTCTGCAGCATCGGCGATACTATATCCGCTATGATGAACGCAATTCTCTGACGTCCCCCTGGCATCTCGGGAAGCGCATCATAAATTTTCTGCATTTTAGCGCGACGGGATTCGTTTGGGTCGACGGGAAGGGTGCGGAGTCGGGACGTCGGCTCTGGCAAGATAGTCAAGAAGAGCGAGTGTGGCACAGTCGAAGGCGGTAAACGCGCTTGACAGTTTTTGATATGAGGTAATTGCAATAGCTCACAAGGCCAACGAGATCAAACCCGACCATGTCCACCACGTCAAGAACACTGTCCGTGGAAGACAGATATGGCAAGAAGCTGCCCGATAAAAGATATCTCGGGCAAGATGACCCTCATTGCGGGGCCATGGGATGCCCGTGAAAACCGGAGCAAGTTTGGGCGAAAGCTGGGACAACGACTAAAAGCCCAGTCAAAGGAATGTCTGCAAGGAGAAGAATGGATAGGATCTGGCAGATATGACCATGATAGTGGATCGTCAACCGAAGTTGATGGGTGGGTACTGAAAACAATGTTCCGTCGGGGAGAGGGACGCAGAGGAGCCAAAGACCGGTGGGCAGAGTAGTGGAGGCACGAGAGATGTCATGAATCACGCGCAGTGGCATTCGCAGTAAAAATGGGGATGAGGTTGTCGTCTAAGGGCAAAGTGTAGAGGACATGGCGGAGATCCTGGGTGAAACGAAGAACGAGATGACTGATAAATTCGTGTCCATGACTGATTCAAGACGTAAGTCAATGGAACAAGAAGGTCCGAGGCCAGGCCATGATATGGTGTTTGTGGAAAGTGGGGACCACCGGGCCGGAGATGGGACATCGAAGCAGAGTGATTGACACATTCCTCTTCATTTTGGCCTCGCTCTCTCTTCTCTCTTCTCTCTTTCTCCTCCCCTCCCCTCCTCTTTCTCTTACCTACCTCCCCCACCCTCTCCCCCAAAACACAACATGCCTTTCGAGCGGTATCTCCGCCATCCACAGGAGCCCATCCCATCATCTTCCTCATCTCCCCCGATAAATGACTACGCTTATGTCCAATCCCAATACCCTTCCTCCTTGGGCTCGGCCCTTGACCCCTTGGCTATCGGCCCCTCTCTCCACTTCCAGATGCCCCAGTTCATGTTGGATGGTCCCCCAACCCTGGCACATGGTGGTGGTGCCGAAGTCCTCCCTGCTGGTTTTGGGTCCTCCGAGTCCCTTGCCTCCGCGTGGATCGCCAACACGGGGTTTGCGCCCGACGGTCCAGAAGATGTGTACGTACGACCGCAATAATCCTATTCTTTTCTCTCAATCGTTTTAGCTTCATCCCTCACGGCTCAAAGTATTTTCATCCCACCCAAGCTTCCGACAGCGCCAGCAGCGATTACCTTGCCGCGAGCTCGTCCGTCCTCGCTACTTCATCCCTCTCGGATGCCGTCCCGCCACATTTATCTCATTCTTCTGTCCTTCCGTCTTCACCCAAACCCCCACCTGTTCCGCCACCAGTCGCTGAAAGCAGCGCCCAGGCTTCTTCCTTTTGGCCACCCCCCCTTTCCGCCTCGTCGCCTCTTGGCCTCCCCGTATATTCATCTTCGGGCTTCGACCTCTTCCCTATCCTAGTTCGCATTGCCAATCGACAGAATCCGACCATCAATCTCGGTCCTGTTGACATGTCTTGTTCTTTCGTCGTGGTGGACGTGCGGCGATACGACAGCCCCATCGTATATGCCTCTCCCCCCTTCTATCGTATGACAGGGTACAGCGAGAATGAAGTCCTTGGTCGTAACTGTCGTTTCCTCCAAGCACCTGGCTGCCGCGTTGCGAAAGGAGAACACCGACAACATACCAACCAAGAAGCCGTTGCGTACATGAAGAAGTGCCTCGCAGCTAACAAGGAGTGCCAAACAAATCTCCTCAATTATAGAAAGGACGGCTCCGCTTTCGTCAACCTTGTGACCATCATCCCTCTCGCCGGCGGCGTTGCCAATGGTCCTGAAGAGCAAAACGATGTCGCGTTTCACGTCGGTTTCCAGGTTGACCTCACAGCGCAACCAAATGCCATTTTACAGAAGCTCAGGGACGGGAACTACATGCTCAACCACAATTCGTGCCTTGCTGTCCCCAATTCCAATTCCCCTAGCCATTCCTTCAGGGATCGTCGGAATCATAACTACGCCTTGAACGCCGTTTCCGAGGAGCTTCGCGGACTTCTCAGTGACCCTTCATTTATCTCATCGATTTCGCCACCAACATCGAGCGCCGAAGAAGCTGAGTCTCAAGCAGGAAACCACCCTCTCAGCGTTCTTTTACTCAACGCCATGCCCGACTTCCTCCTCGTGCTCTCCCTCAAAGGTTCATTTCTCTACGTTGCTCCGTCGATCACCCGCATATTGGAATATTCTCCCGAAGAGTTGACCGGAAAATCTATCCGGGATTATTGCCACCCTGCGGATGTTGTCCCTCTTACCCGTGAGCTCAAAGAGTCTTCAACGATCCTTGGCCCACAGGAAGGAGAACGCCTTGGGTCAGGGTTTGTCAACATTCCAAAGACAGTCAACCTTCTGTTCAGGGCTAGGACCAAATCGGGTCCATACATCTGGATCGAGTGCACAGGGCGTCTTCACGTCGAGCCGGGCAAGAGCCGAAAAGCAATCATTTTGAGTGCACGGCCACGCACAATGCCCCGCTTCAACTGGAAGGCCATGCGTGATCCTGTATGGCAGGACCAAGTCGCCGGACGAGCAGATGCCGCCCGCGAAGTCTGGGGCATGTTAAGCGTTGGTGGGACCGTGCTCTCCATGAGTGCCAGCGTGAAGAACGTCCTGGGTTGGGGTGTTGGTGAGATTATTGGCATGTCTCTTAATGACATCGTCGTGGAGGCCTCTACTCCCAACTCTCTGGGAGCCGCTCTTCGTCGCGCTGCTCAAGGCAAACATGGCCATATCGAAGTCGTCGAATGTCGGGTTAGACAGAAGAGCGGAGGATATACCCACTTAAGTATCGCGCTCCATCCGTTGCCGGCTGGTGCGGACACCCAACCTGATCTCCGACGGCTCCCCATCGTTTGCCAAATCAAGCCCATTACAGCCAAGTCAACTGTAGAACGCCAATTGGTAACCTCTGTATCCCGGGGCAACGTATTCTCGGAACAGGATACTCCCAAAGAGGGCAGCTGGCAGTTTGAATTGCAGCAGCTCAAGATTAAGAACCTGGAGTTGGCAGCGGAGGTAGAGTTCCTCGAGGGGTCCGTTGGGTTACAAAACCAAAACCATCAACGCCAGGCAACGAAAACCCCCGTTCCCCCCTCCGGCACTCATAGATCCGCAGAATGGACATCTCACCACCACCCACTGAAGCGTCGGTGATTTCTTCTTTTGATCAGCAAGCTGTTTTCTGTCAGACCATACACGTATTTGACCACGTTGACCACCTGTATTTATTAATCTCTAGTTGGCGTCATTCTTGTAAACCTGCTATCTCGCATGTCCATGTCCACGGTGTAGTGGATTTTTTACTCATCGGCTCGAGACTTGACGCGTGATGGCGTCATGCACGACCGTCTGTCTGTCTGTCTGTCTGTCAACGAGAAACTACACAAGGGCCGAGCCTGCCCATTACTGTGTATCTTTGTTACGTTGAGATAGAGACTAGTTTTCCGATGCCGACTCCTAATTTAGATACTGCTTCACCTTGACGCATTTGGGCTACATAGGCTACCATTTGTGTCCGCGACATCGCACGACACGGTACGTACAAACTGGCGACAGTTCCAGAATCTCGAGAAGCTTGGCAGCTCATACGTGCGCCGCTGCGACCGGTACAGTAATCATGCGGCCACCCGACTCCCAAATCAGTTCCCCAACATTCCGGCGTTGGGAAAGTACCGCCGCTTACACGGTCAGAGCGCAATACTGAGAGGGTAAACCCTTTCTTCTTTCTCTCTGCCCGCCCGCGGCGAACGGCTCCACGCGATGGACGGACGGGGGCCGGAGGACGGGAAGGATGACGGTTGGCCGACGACTCGACTCGAGGGACAGGCTGCCGGAGCTCGACGTGTGTCTCCGCCCCCGTTCGCGGAAGTGCAGGGGCTGGCTGGCTGGC
>Ga0137397_10000464_pt1 | contig 27885 bp, 35 predicted proteins | sample czorhiz116metaG_FD_106658 | JGI IMG/M metagenome (GOLD analysis project Ga0137397, IMG submission 106658) | Vadose zone soil microbial communities from Angelo Coast Range Reserve, California, USA - czorhiz1.16 metaG | ecosystem: Environmental > Terrestrial > Soil > Vadose zone | place: USA... | reverse complement strand
GAGCACGTCGAGATGAGCCATGATGTCGCGCTTCAACGGAATCGTGACGGATGCGCCGCCAAAGTCTGCGAGTCCGAGAGTGGAGTGCACGTCCGCATCGACTTGATCGGTTTCGAGACGCCCATAGGAGTGCGGGAGGCCGAGGAGGTCAAACGCGGTGTTGTGCAGCGCCGGGGACATGGAATGCTTGATTGGCTTTCCGAATATGTAGAACCGCTTGGCGGGAAGCTGCCCGATCAAGTGTAAGGCTTTTTGGATTTCGACGAAGGACAGCTGGCCAGGCGCCGCTCTCGTCGGGAGGAGAGGGTGCGTCACGGGGGTGAAGGTCGTGTTGAGTATTCTAGATAACTGCCCCTCAACGCCCATGTTGATAGCGATGATCGGCTTTGTGTCTTCTGGGGAGCTTGCCCGTGTCACGAACCGATGAAGTGCAACGTTATCGTCTAGCGTGTTCGCTTTGCCTACAATCTTCACAATGTCCCCGAACGCCTTTGCCACCTCGAGAGTGGCGTCCACGGACGACGAATCCCACTTCATGTTTCCACTCCAGTCATGCCAAGATGCTATGATCATCGAGTTGCCTTTGCGCGAGATCAGATCGCGGATGTCCTTCTCTGGCCAAGAGATCTCAACGTCGACGTATTCGATGCCCAGTCTCAGAGCCAGATAGAATAGCTCGAAGGCTTCCTTGACAGACTTTTCAGGGAAGGCACCTCCCTGGGACTTCGTGCGCACGGTGTATACGATCGGCAGGGATGATACCCGACGGATCGCCGCGACTTGCTCGGCCACGTAGCTGACGGGAGCGATGTGGAGGCCCGCGGTATCATTTTGGCTCCGAGTCCGCAAGAGGTCGACACGAAGTTCAATGGCATCTACGCCAGTGGTCAGTTCCTCGAAGTTGGCCAGCGAGGGAGTAACGTCTGGAAATGTCAACGAGAGGAAGTATGAGCGATTTCCGCGCGCGAGGATCGGGGCAAGATTCGCCTTGTGGCCGGTTATGTGACGGAAGAAACGCGCGATTTCGTCTCGGATGTTGATAGTCGATTGTGGCAGATCCGCGCCCTGAGAGGTGCCGACGTTGTTCACGAACTCGTAGTTGGAACATTTTGCGAACCAAGGCTCGCGCCTCTTGAACACGTCGATGATGGGTTCACCATAGGCTGGCCTGCTGGTCTCTGCCTCCAAGTACGCGACGATTTCATTCACTGGCCGTGCGATGTGAACGACGGGACGATTCCTAGTGTAAGCGGCGAGGATCTCGCGCGCCTCCAGAGTCTCAACAATGCCCCCGCCAAGGCTGATGACATGACGGGAAGGGAGCTTTGAGAGCAACTCCTTGAGCACCTCGACCTCAGCGGCTCGGAATGCGGGCCAGCCATGCTGCTGGACGTAGTCGCGGAGTCCGGAAGGGAATTTCTGTTCGAAGAAAGCGTCCGCGTCAACGAAAGTCCACGCTAGCGTCGTGGCAGCCAGTTCTCCGATGAAGGTTTTTCCCGAACCACGCATCCCGATGATAACCACCGAGGCGGTTGCATCTTGCTCAGTGGAAGCGTGTTCAGCAGCCTGGTGGAGCTCGACGCCATCGACCTTGAGGCCAATCTGCAGGCGCTTAGCAAGCGTCGATAAGATGGGGGACTGGACGAACCTTGTTTTCCAGGTCATCCCACCAATTTGGCCATGTCTTTTCTACGCAGCGCTTTTCTTCAAGGACGGTCTCTTTGACCACAGATCCGAGCACGCTGAATGCCATCGCGACGCGATGATCATCATAGCAATGGACGCTAACGCCTTGTCTAAGTTCGACAATAGGCTTGCCGTACACTTCGAGGCCATCATCCAGCTCCTTTGTTTCCACACCGAACTTTGCTGTATATGCCGCAAGTCAGAACATCAACTTGATCATTCAGCAGATGAACATACCAAGTTGATCAATCATAGCCCGAATACGGTTGCACTCCTTGACTCTTTGATTGGCGATGCCCACAATCCTGGTTGTCGTCGCCCGGTTGCCATCACTGAGTTCCCGGTCCTTCGCCGGCAGAATAGCTGCCACCGCAGCAAGCACCGAGGCCGTGAGAAACGCGTCCGTCATAGGCTCCATGTCAATCAAACCGAGGGCCTTTAGCTGGCCGATTGGCGGCCCCTGCACCGTCGTCTCCGTCGCCGTCTGCGTGACGGTGCATCCCATTGGTTCCAAGACATCTTTCGCGAACCGAGCATCGCCCTGTAGTGAGGCGGACCCGATGTTTGCTATCGTACAAGAAGAGCCCGTGATAGCTGCGATGGCAAGTGGGTACGTCGCACTGCTGGCATCGGATTCGATGCTGTAGTCTTTCGGATTACGATAGACCGCCTTGGGAATGTTGTACACATCCATGGGGCGACCCGTGGACGCATCAGCCTCACGCGAAACCTCGACTCCAAAGGTGCGCATCATTGCTATCGTCATGTCGATGTAGGGTTGCGAGATAACTTGACCGCCGGTCAGCTCGAGGGTGATCGGTTCTTCGGCATAGGGAGCACAGAGCAGGATGGAAGAGACGTATTGGCTGGACACGCTCGCAGCCAACTTGATTCGTCCACCCTTGAGGCCAGCCGGCGCAATTGAGAGCGGGAGACAGCCTTTGGACTCGAGGTACTTGATTTGGCTGCCGTTGGCACTAAGCGCGTCGACGAGGGGACCGATGGGGCGTTGTTTCATTCTCGCGTTGCCAGTGATGATCGTGGTGGCAGGACCAGTCTCGGAGGGCTGGACGAGTGTGCAAACCGTGGTCAAGAATCGAGCAGCGGTCCCCGCGTTGCCGAGGTATATCTCCTTGCCCTTCGGTGGCACTAACAGGGACCCCTGTCCGCCGTGGACTACGAGCGTCTCTCCGCCATCTTCCCATTCGAAACTCGCACCCTGTCGAAAGGTGAAAGTGTGAGAGGAGGGGAAGCAAGGCATGGGGGGGGCACACACGGACCTTGAGTTCATGAAGAGCGGTCATCATGACTTGGGTGTCATCGGAGTGCAGCAAGTTCCTTAGTCTGCAGGTGCCGCTTCCGAGTGCGGCCAACACGAGAGCACGGTTGGAAATGCTCTTTGAACCCGGCGTGGCCAAGCGAACCGGACTCTTCGTGGGCACCCCAGGGACGACCTTGGCGGCCTCCGCGATGGTTTTCCCTATGACGGCGTCCGAAACGACGCTGGCCTTTTGCTCCACCGTCTTGCCGATGGTGGCGAGGAGCACGATCTTCTTCTCCGGCCCGCTGTTCTTCTTGTCGATCCGCATGATGTCCAGCAGGCGCTCGACGCCGAGGAGCCTCGAAGCGGGTACGGCCGCAATACGCGGATCCGACAGCGAGACGGGCAGGTTGTAGCTCTTCAGGCAGCGCGCGAGGCGGCCGACGCCGACTTGTCCGAGGTGCCCGAGCTGGCGGGACACCTCGGCCTCGAGGATCATCCCCACGCTGACGCACTCGCCGTGCAGTATGTTCGGCGTCAGCACGGCTTCGATCGCGTGTCCGATCGTGTGGCCAAAGTTGACGAGGTTGCGCAGCCCGGTCGTCTCGCGCTCGTCGTTGGTGACTATATGCGCTTTGACGGAGATCGAGCCGACGATGACGGAGAGGAGCAGCTCCTGCGCGGCGGAGCGCGTCGCCTTGGTGCGCCCCGAGTAGTTGACGCTGGGTGTCTCGATGGCGGCGACGATCTCCGCCGGTCGCGACTCGAGGGAGGCAAAGTCGGACTCATTCCAGATGGCAGCGGTCTTTTTGAAAAAAAGGGCGAAATGTGGCAATAAGCGACCCCAGGGGGGGGGTTTATTTTACAGGACATGCGAAACCGAACGTACCTTGACGACCTCGGCCATGCCATTCGAGAATTCGCGCGCGGGGAGGGTCTCGAGGAAGGCGGCGTCGATGAAGATGTACTCGGGCTGCCAGAACGCGCCGATGAGGTTCTTTCCGTGCGGCGTGTCGATCGCGGTCTTGCCCCCCACGCTCGAGTCGACCATTGCGAGGAGAGTCGTCGGGATCTGCACGAAACGCACGCCGCGCATGCTGCCGTACCCGAATGCGCTGAGCTCGAGGAAAGCGAGAAGCGGAATGGAAAAAAAACGCACAACGTCGCAGCGACAAAGCCAGCTAGATCGCCGATGACGCCCCCCCCCAGCGCAAGAATTACGGTGTCGCGCGTACACTTGTTCAGAAGGAGGAAGTCCTCGATCGCGGCCTTACCATCGCGGCTCTTTGAGGTCTCCCCTGGAGGGATCGTGTGCGTTAGAAAACGCAACTGTCTACCCAGACGGGTAAACTCTTCCTTAAATTCTTTCTGGAAGGCATCGAGATGCAGGCGAGCTATGTTCGTATCTGTGATGAGGACATAGGTAGAGGCAGGGAGGGCGTCGAGGACAGTGCGTGCGATGTAGGGGACGATATGAAAACCACAATGGATAGAGTCTTTGGCGAGGATGGAGACCTTGTAGACGTCTGTCTCGGCCATGAAGAGTAGAGTATGAAAAGATGGGGATCTTTGAGAGTTGGCTGGACATTCCGGGTGTTGAGTAAATAAAATAGTCTATAGTGGCCGTGGGAATCGGAGGGCTGAACGCAAGAGCCCCGTCGGGGTCGGGATGATCATCATCATCGGAATATCGTTACTCTACTCGAAGAAATACGTTTACATACGGAAGAAAAGACAATCAGCAATCCCACCACAGGTCTCCTGATTGCGCTCTATGTAGTTAAAATGCAGGCATAGGGTAGGTCTATCGTCATAGAGAAAGTCCAACGGAAAGAATCTGCTAGGCGCCGGCACTGCCTTTACTGGCTTCCTTTACTCTCGGACAAGATCGCTAAAGCACCATCAGCATCAGCTCGACGTGAAACCGTGAAAAGATGGCCGCATACCGCCCAAAGAGTTTCACTTTTAACCAATCGGTAGCGACCAACACCCGATTCCGCAGGGAGAAGAGCGTGCTAAAGTAAGCACTCCGCCAGAAGAGGTACGTCGCAACACCGCCGGAGGCAAACTATCAAGATGGTTACAACTTGATCTCGATGACCAAATATCGGATTCACCTTGTGGTGGAAAAACTCCAAGTCAGCAATAGCCTTTTCTGAGCCAATGTATGCGAGAGAGCCTTGATGCGAGTAGTGGAATGGACGCAAATTCTCTAATTTTGTAAGTTGTTTCTCCATGCTCTCAGTGCTCGCGCCTTCCTTCTCGGTAGCCGCAATCTGCTCCAGCAGTGCGTCACGCTTCGCAAGCTGTTTGAACATCCGTGCGATGTAGGTCCCTTGTTGCGACGCGACCTGTGCCGTCGGTGCGTACAGAGTAGAGGTGCAGTCGCCCAGAGCGAAGATGGTGCCGTCGGTGCCCGCCATACGAAGGTGATCTTGGACCGACGAATCAACCAAGTCAGACAGTGGCCCGCGAGGACGGAGAAGCTCCCTCACCGTCAACAGTGATGCCTCGTTTGTTCTTCTGGGCATCGGGCAGGCGCGACATGAGGTCAACAGACACCCCCCGTGGCTTGTTCCCCCCAGCCCATACAACCATGCCAACTGGCACTTCCTTAATGGTCTTGTCCGGCATCTGCAACACAACGCTCTTCTCCTTGACCTCTTTCACCATGGTACCAGTCAAGATATCGATTTTTGACTCTTTGAACGTAGATACGGTATAATCGATCAATTCTCTGCTGAACATCGGCAACACCGACGGTAAGGCCTCGATAAGAGTGATCTGGATTTTGTTGGAAAGCTCGGGATACCATGATTTGAGGTCATCCTACAAGGAATGAGAAACAAAAACAGAATGAGTATAAACGCGCTGACCTCCAGGAAGTCGTGCAATTCCCCGCTGGACATAAGTTAGATAGACACTGGCTGAGATTGCTTCATAACCAACCTAACTTCAATCCCAGTTGGCCCTCCACCGACGACAACCTAGTCTCATCAGTAGATGCCGGTAAGATGCGGAGACAGCGCGTACCATGTGCAGCAAGCGTTCAATCTCCTGCTCGCTTTGACCAGGGAAGCCAGCCGACTCTACGCCTGAAGCAATGATGAGAATTCGGTAAAGGATTGAAGTGCCTTGTCGCATAACGTACAATCCATGAAGCGACGCTTGAACTAGGGAACACAGTTCGAATCTCTCTCATAAACTCGTGCTCGAAATGAACTCACTTTCTCCGCATCCTGGATCTCCTTCATAAAGCATGCATGTTCCTGGACACCTGGGATACCAAATGTCTGCGTCTGGGCGCCGACGGCGTAAATGAGGTAATCGAATGGTATCGTGGTTGACGAAACCTCGCCTTGGACTTCTGTCTCATCTGAATGCCAGTGAGTGAGACCATATATTGGATAACAAAGAACCCGCGCACCGGCAAGGGTGATAGTTTTCGCTATGGGCTACAGAGCAGATGAGGACATGCCGAGATGTAAGGGTGATGAACACGGACGTCGACATATTTTGCATTGGCTTCGATGACAGTGATTCTTCGATCCTTGTGACGTGTTAGGTAACGAATGGCTTGGCTCGATGGTAAGCCGGATGTTTGATGAACTAAGTGGCGAGAACCTACGTTGCAAGATGGAGTTGCTGGCAAGTGTACCGACCGCGACACTTGGCAAGAGCGGGGTGAAGAGGAAGAAATTGCGAGGGCTGACGACGGTCACATTGTATTCGAACGTATCAAGGTTTTTGAGAAACGCAGTCGAGGCCCATCCACTACCGACAACGACGACGTTCTTCTTCGAAGGGTCGTGTGGTAGTTGTGGGCCGGGATGCCGCTCCCTCTGGGTGATATAGTAGAATACACCACCGGAAGTCACGATGGTGATAAGGGTGACTCTTCCGATGGTTTGAAGGGCACGGCGCCACCTAGAGAGCTCTGGGTTGGGTTGAGAAGGCGGGGTCTAGAGGGATTAGAAAGTGTGTGTGAAAGAACATGAGACCGCGGGATACTGACTGGAGTGGAGGGATCTGTGGAGAGTAGCCTACGAAGGCTCTGAGCATGTCGAATATCCAACGGGCGTTGTCTCGACAAGGGACGAAACAAGGGCTGAGAAACGGTCCTGCGAACTGTGAAAGGGATGTTGAGACGCCGAGGATGTGAATAGGGATGGGAAAACATACAAAAAGTGGCGGACATGACCGGGTCAGAGAGAGAGAGGATGAGCAGCCGCACACCGGACGAAACAGGCAAGAGCGAACAGCCAATCAAACACTCTATTTCCTATTTACTTGCCATATCAGTCCTGCTTCTGCTACACGAGTCCCGGAATGATAACTTTTGGGCACTCCTTCTCTCACTCATCGTCATCGTCATCACCCTCGTCACCCTCCTCGTCATCCTGATGGCTTTGGTGGCCCGGGTGCCCTTGAACACCGTGACCATCATCTTCTCTTCCTGACTCGCTGCCACCGTCTTCCTCTTCCTGGGGATGGTGTTCTTGGTCATCACCAGTGCCTTCTAGTTCGTCCTCTGCGACCTCGTCCTCCTGGACTTCAACCTCGTGGTCGTCATCGCTGTCCTCCTCTCCCTGCTCGCCAGCAGCATCCTCATCTTCCTGGAGGTGCGCCTCTTGCTCGTCATCGTCGTCCCCTCCTCCCTGGCCATCATCCTCATCTTCCTGGAGGTGAGCCTCTTCCTCCTCATAGTCGTCGCCTCCCTGCCCGCCATCATCCTCATCTTCCTGGAGGTGAGCTTCTTCCCCGTCATCGTCATCCCCTCCCTGCTCGCCATCATCCTCATCTTCCTGGAGGTGAGCTTCTTCCTCGTCCTCGTCATCCCCTCCCTGCCCATCATCATCGTCATCTTCCTGGAGGTGAGCTTCTTCCTCGTCATCGTCATCCCCTCCCTCCTCGCCATCATCGTCATCTTCCTGGAGGTGAACTTCTTCCTCGTCCTCGTCATCCCCTCCCTGCCCGTCGTCATCGTCATCTTCCTGGAGGTGAGCTTCTTCCTCGTCATCGTCATCCCCTCCCTGCTCGCCATCATCCTCATCTTCCTGGAGGTGAGCCGCTTCCTCGTTATCATCGTCCTTTCCCCGCTCACCATCATCCTCACCCTCCAGGATGTGTGCCACTTGCTCCTCACCATCGTCACCTCCTCGTTCGCTGTCAGCATCCTCGTCTTCCTGGAGATAGGCCTCTTGATCGTCTTCGTCATCGCCCAGTTCATTGCCAATGTCCTCATGTTCCCAAACATAATACTCCTCTTCGTCTCCTTCATTCCCTACGTTCACCGTGGCAGAGACTTTTGCAGTCCCGCACGTTATAAGTAATACTCAATGTTTACGCGTGTAAAACACCCACCGTTCAAATTTACCGTGCCAACCGGACTGGGTGTGGGCTCATTAGGACCAGGTTTTGGATCATTTTGGACCTTTTGTTGCGAACCAGGAACCAACTTATCCAGCGTATTCTGTAGCTTTGACGCGAAGCTCGTCCTTCCGTCGCGGTGAGTTGACTGGTAAATTAAATTAATCGGATAAGGTCTTTACCTCGTGACTTTTTTCTGATATTCCTTCAAAGTCGTCCCTGCGGTTTCCTTGATGACGTTCGCAATACTCTGGGTGAGACCCTCTCCTACCGCTCCAGCCAGTTGCTTCAACAGGCCGCCATCCTGGAACCAGCAACCATAAGTAAGCACGATGATAGGTCATCACAACCTACGATCTGGACCGCTGATTCCCCTCCATGCTTAGATAAGAATGCCTTTGCGATCTCCTCACTCGCATCGTAAATGGCAGCATAGAATGCTCGATTTGGCGCCAAGCGAGACTCTATTTTTGCAAGCGCATCAGCATGCTTCCAAGGCTTTTGTGTGGCCTGCTGCGAAAGCAAACCAATCAGATCTTTCCTAAGCCCAGCAATGCGGTCGGCGAAGCCGTTCAGGTGACCCTTGTTATTGTTCCAGCGAAGCAGATGCTCTATGGATGGAACGACGTTTGCTTTCAAAGATCAAGCCTTTGAGAATTTGAATGGTTTCTTACTAAGACGAGAACCCGGTGTCTTGGTTTCGTAGTAAGTTCTGGAAGGGTACCATGGATCGGTACATGCCAATACCAAGACAAGCGCCGGGACTTACCCGCAAAATTTCCCGAATTCCTCTATCGTGCCATTGAAATGTTTCAACAACTCGCCGAGAGGGTCAGCGAGTGATTTGGCAGGTCGAGACTTGCGATTCAGCGCGCCAAGTTGCACCAAGGTTCTCGCCTGCCGTTACGTCGAAAAATCAGATGGCCAGTCGTGCACCTCAGACAAATGGCGTACCAAGTCGAAATGAACGATCGCCACGCGAACATCATTCTCGGGCCGGCCAGCTTCACGCTTGATCAGCGTCTGCATAAGCAATATATGGGTAAGACGGCGTATCCGAAGGCGAAGAGGAGACGCGCACGGCGAGGGCCTTGCTGACTTCCTTGCATGGTGGGAACAGGACACCATGCCCGGCGAGTAAATGGACGGCCTGACGACCGGGAGCAAGAAGCGTGCTGGCGACCTCGTTGGCCTTTGAAACGACATTGTTTCGGTCTTCTTTGGAAGCCTTCGCCTTCTCGAGATCTCCACGTGCCTTCGACATTGCCTTTTCGGCATCCTCGATACTCTGGACCGCTTTCTGATGGACCACGTCTGTAAATGATGTCAGGTCTTCTACATTCACGGTGTAAAACCACACGGCGGACTTGCCTAGCTGCGCAGACACCGTTTGTATGGTAGCATTGGGCTTGGAGTCTGCGGCACCAGGAGTCTTGACATCCGCGGTATCACGCTTTACGCCCGTGGTACTGGGCTTGGCACTGTTCGGCGCACTGGCCCCAGCGTTGGCAGCACCATCTTTGGGCTTGATAGTAGGCTTGGGGTTCGTGGCAACAGGTTTGGGCTTTGTGGTAGTCTTGGGGCTACCGGAACTATTCTTGACGTCTGAGGCAGCAGCGGGTTTGGGCTTTGTAATAGTCTTGGGGCTACCGGAACTAGACTTGACGTCTGAGGCGGCGGCAGGTTTGGGCTTTGTAGTAGTCTTGGGGCCACCGGAGCTAGGCTTGACGTCCGAGGCAGCGGCAGGTTTGGGCTTTGTAGTAGTCTTAGGGCTACCGGAACTAGACTTGACGTCCAAGGCGGCGGCAGGTTTGGGCTTTTTAGTAGTCTTGGGGCCACCGGAACTAGATTTGACGTCCGAGGTAGCAGCAGGTTTGGGCTTTGTAGTAGTCTTGGGCCCACCGGAGCTAGACTTGACGTCCGAGGTGGCGGCAGGTTTGGGCTTTGTAGTAGTCTTAGGGCTACCGGAACTAGACTTGACGTCCGAGGCAGCGGCAGGTTTGGGCTTTGTAGTAGTCTTAGGGCCACCGGGACTAGACTTGACGTCTGAGGTGGCGGCAGGTTTGGGCTTAGTACTAGGCTTGGGGTTGCTAGTAGCCGTACCAGGGTTGACATTCGCGCTGGCACTGGCAGTAGATTTGGGCTTAGTACCTAGCTTGGGCTTCGCAGGAGACTTGGGGTTTGCGGTGCTGGTACTCTGTGTAGTGGTACTGGACTTGACGTTAGCAGCACTGGGCTTCAACTTCGTGGTACTAGGCCTCGGTTTGGGGGCATCGTTATTAGGTGTGGCGTCCATCGAGGGTGTCTTGGATGCAATTGCTGCAAGTGGGGCGTCGAACCCATGATGCATCCGGTTTTAAGCCCTGAGACTACGGTAGACGCCAGGAACAGGTTTTTGATAAGAGCATTGTTCGCGGACTCACACTAATGCCGCATTGTACATTAGCCTGATCGACTCGGAGTTCTACTGTGCTTCAAAACTTATGGCTACGTACTACGGCGTCAATCACTTGACAATTATCGTCGAAGCAATCATTACCATATTGGGTGGGTGGGGAACAGATGTCAAGTGTTTTAGTAAGTTACGTTCAACACATCAGCCATTTAGGCGCCACAAAAATGACTCAGAGCCATCAGGCCATGATCAGAACGAACTTGAAGGGATTAATCAGTGGAGTTGTATGTGTCGATTGGGTGAATTAGGCTAAATGCAGCGTGTTGCATAGAAACAGCCATATCATGGTCAAAGAAGAATAAATATAAATATGTACTAGGACGTTGCCCATCGCCCATCTTCCGCCCTGGACGCGCGCTCCGCCCGCAGTCCTGAATAGCCGAGCACAGCGTAACACTTGTGAATTGCAACGAAACCCAAAACTCGCCGTTGTTATCTGGTGGGTGTCATAACGAATAAAATGCCAGACAAGTTTGGATATACCTTCATTGATTCGGGAGACGGTGGAACTCATCCGAGGGCACTCTAGTACGCGGGCCTGCCTGTGGCGCTTGGACTGTTCCATGCAGAGCCTCTATTAACTGTATGTAAAGAGCAAGCGGAAAAATAGGGTGACCCCTGTACAGAAGTGAATTTGTTCTATGTCTGATAAAATGTCACTCAGGCACTCTGTCCGGGTCCGTTCGAAGTTTTCTCAAGGCCTCAGTGCCTCAGCTTCCGACATTCCGCGTGGCTGACGTCCTCTCGTTTTAGGGCCCCATTTCATCTCCACAGCTGGCAAGGTGCATTGGTAGACGACTGTCTCAAAGACGGTTGCACAGGACAACAAAGTTGCGGTCCAAGTTGAGACATCCGGTTCGCTTCGGCTTCAAGTTCATGTCAAGGTTGACATAATGGTCACTTGCAATATCCTTGAATCAGGGAAGCGGCATGAGCGCAACCAGACACCGTGCCTCCACGTTCACAGTATCTTAGGACGAAACAGTAAATGACGGGAATATCCAAGCAGTGCATTGCGCTAGAATTGAAAACGGTGAACTTGAAGGGAATCTCAGCCCGCTCCGTAATAGTAGCCATCTTCTTCCTCTTCTTCATCGTCTTCACGCAGTTCGTCGCCAGGATACTCTTGCTCGTCTTCTAACGCCACTGGGTCCGGCTCTTGTTCCTGGGCTTCTTCGTCGTCTCTATCCGGCTGGTCCGCCCCACCTTCAAATTCGCCTACTGCCTCTTCTTCGCCCTCATCATAGTCCTGACTCTGTCCAATAGAAATTGATCTGTCAGTGGCTGATTGATCCAGGGGCAGGAGTGGGATGAGCATGTCGATATATAAGACAACTATTCGTCCTCTGGGACGTTGGAGGTGTTCGCGTTATCCGTGATGTGCTCGCCCTCACCTCCGTCCTCCGAGGTCCACTCGTCCTCGGAGTCCCATTCACTTTCTTCCCCGAAACACTCCTGGTCGGTGTCAAACTCCTCCTTGCGGTATTTCTAACAAAAGAATGGACAGTTGTTGGCATCATATTACACATACAAATGACAAAGCTTCTTACCCTGTAGTAATCCTCAAACATACCGTTGGCATAGTACCGGATCTGCGTGTCGACGTCCATACGTTGGAGTCGCCAAATTATCTTCAGGTCCGCGATGCGACCTTGTATGGCTTCGATTAGCACCATTATGCTTGACGTCGCCTCCTCGACATCTTCTGAGGACACATCTGGCTTGCCCATGAGCCACAAGTGTCGCGTGATTAGCAACGAAATGAGAGGGAGAAGTGTCTAATTGTACAGATTGAGTACGTGCACGTCAAGGTAGCCACAATCACCTTACCGCCTCGATGCGGTCGCTGCCCGTGAGTGCTGCAAGCACTGAGTAGTCGATTCTGTGGTTGACACTTTTGAGGCGCGTCTTGATTACGTTCTCATTTCGATCTCGTAGCTCTTCGCGCAGTCGATCCATTTTCATCTCCGCGAAAGGAACGAGATCACGCATGTGGTAGAGACTGTTGGCGATGACTGTGATGCGCTCCTGGGTCCCCGCGAGGTAAGAGGCAACAAGATCAGCGTGAGGGCCTCTTGCATCCCTGAGCTTTTTGAGCTGCCTATAAGTCTTGACGATCCGTTCTCTGTATCTGAAACGAAGGTTAAATATCGACGGATGGCACAAAAAAAAGGGACACGACAAACAGCTGATTGTCTGCGTCCCAGCCGTATGCCCAACTATCGCGACACGTTATGAATGTCAAAAAGAACCAAACCCTCAGAACGCACTATGCGACCCATTGGGGTGCGGACCACTTCTCGGGCTTTCTGCGCATGAATTCATTGATTTCTTCAATGCTTATATAGCCACTAGCATCTGCATAACGTTGTAACTTTCAGGAGAAAGTCGATTTGAACTCGCAATGCTACTCCTACCATCGTCAATGGCATCGCCAATGGCTTGTCGTATTTCCGTCAACGTCGATTAATTGACACTAGCTGATACTTACCAGGGTGAACTACGGCAGAACACAGGTCAGCCCTTACCCGAATGGCACAATAAACTACGCACAATGAACTCTGGAGATGATGGCCCTGGTCCAGGAGTCCTCACGTTCCGCCCGGTAATGCTCCGCCTTATATTTCTTGAATTGGATGTTGAAGTAATAGTTCATCGCGTCGATGAGCTGCCGCCGTTTCACGCTGGATTCTTTCGCGGCCTTGCTGGGTGTAAGCACTCTCCGTTGCGACGCTAACGTAGGCACTCACAAAGTCTGGTTACAATATCCCGTAGCTTGTCAATGCGAAAAATCCATCAAACATGGGAAAACCCACTCTTCCAAATCTCCTTCATGTCAGGATTATGAATGAGCTCATAAGGACCTGACATCAGCTCGTTTAGGATCATCTCTTGCGACTCGTCGATCCGTTGCTCCAAAGTAAACTGGAACTTCAACATGAATGAGGCTCTGCCACGCTTATGAATCGATTGTTTGATGACAGGGAAGGGGCTCCGCAACTCACTGACTCTGTTTGAATGTCTCCTCGGCGCCTTCCTTAACAGCCCTTAGAATAGCTGGGGTGAGGCTTTCGCCTACTTTTTTGGCCAGTTGTTGCAAAAGACCGTCGTCCTACATACAGCAATAATGAATAAGCGGATCACGGGAGACCCAGTCTCTGTGCTTACCTTCCGGACCACTTCTTCCCCTCCATGACCGGATACGAAGGCCATTGCGCTGACCTCGTTCCCATCGCTGAGGGAAGCATAGAATATGTGGTTCTTGGCCAAGCGTGACTCTATCCGCGAGAGAGTATCAGTCTGTGCGCTTAACATAAGCACGGCTTGTTGGGACAGGAGAGACGTCAAGTCATTTTTGAGCGTTATGAGTCGGTCCGAAATGCTTTGAAGGCTGTCCTTGTTGTTCTTTGCGAATAGTAGATGTCCTGTGATTTGACATTACACACCATCCCGGATGTTATTATCAAGTGGGTTCTCACTGAGCTTCGACTTGGCCGCTTTGGCTTCATAATACGCTCTGGAAATAATTAACCGATTTACAGTCGGAATTTACGCATGCCTTATGGACGCACTCGCAAAATTGACCGAACTCCTCCATCAGGCTCGTGAAGCGCAGCAGTAAAAGCTCAAGGGGGCGAGCAAAAGTCGTGACTGTCTGAAAGCCGGGACCCAGCGTGCCCAGGTTCGCCAACGCTGTCGCCTGACAATGTGCCGTTGTGGCGAGGGTCAGATGACCGCTCTATGATCGCACAGACTAAAAGCGCACAAGGTCCAAAAATAGGAGCGCAATCCGCACGTCGTTATCGCGCCGATCTACCTCAAGCTTAACTAGAGCCTGCGCTTGATAAGCTCCCAAGCTGAGGAAGCAGCGACATGGCACGCACGGCGAGGATATTGCTAGCGACTTTGCATGGCGGGAACATGGCACCGATCCCGTCGAGCAAATTGACTACTTGCGTGGCGGGCTCGAGGAGCACATTGACGATCTCGCTAGCCTTGGAGACGACTTTGTTTCGGTTCTCCTTGGAAGCCTGTGCCTTCTCGACGCTTGTGCGCGCTTTCGACATTGCCGCCTCGGCATATTCGATACTCTCCGTCACGCTGTGATAAACCTCGTCTAGTGAAGGCATCAGCAACGTTCATGGATTCAGGAGTCGAGTGCATGACTGCTTGCCTAATTGAACGGGGGACATTTTCACGAAGATGATGATACCGTGGTCGATGGATGGTAAGAAAGTAGGAGACTTTTTCAGGTATACACGTTCTTCTTGTGTGTAAGGCGCTTGCGCAGGGTTTCACCACTCCAGTAGATTGTATTCTGATCCCATCAAAAAACCTGCTGATGCACGAGCATAATGGCAATGATATCAGAGTTCTACTTCGAACCAAGTGACCAAGGGTCCGGCTACATTTATTCGATGACTCACTCATTGAAATCCCGGCGTTCAACTGTTGGCAAAGCCAGATGGCCGACAAATTGAATTAGCCAACGTCCCGTTACGTGCGTGGCAACAGATCAGAGGTGATCCCAGTTGCCACTGGCAATTGGCTGCAAGCTAACGCACCAGGACGTAGCGTCGCTGGATTGCATGAGGGTCCGCGGTCTGTCCGGTGGCTGTTGCATAGACTTGTGAAAAGGCTGCCAGTGGTCGGGGTGTGTAGAGTCACGGTAGAGCAAGTCTTCGGTACACTACATACAACGTAGCCACTAACTTATTGTCGAAGAAATCTGGAAGATCGTCCTACAGCAAACGGAGATAAGGAAGGACCATTTGAAATGGGCTGATAGAATCCATCGGGCGCGGTTCCATGGCCCCACCTGTCTGTACTATCTCACTCCTTCCAAGATACCAGAGCAAATTAGAGCAATTTTTTTGCGGGTAATGTAGTTTTTTGGCTTTGGGGAGAGGAGGCATCAACCCAGAGGGCACGCGCTCGGAATTGTACAAACGTCTCATATAGACAGTGAAGGGCGATTAAGACCGAGTCATCCCCGACCACATTTTCGTAAACCAACATACAAGCGCGTGCCTATATTACGGTACCCCTCCTCGCCTGCTGATTCGGCGTATCCGTCTATTTTTATCCTGCGGCCAAATTAGGATTTAATCTCACATCCTACACGATTATGATGTGTCGGGGTTCCCACAGTGTCGCATTGAAAGAAGACTTCCAATGGAGTAGCTCTGAATTCGCCAGGCGCCTCGACTGGGCAGGACATCGAACCTTCGTCTCAGTGTCGGCTGACAGTTTGGCATCATGTCTTATACCGTACGCGTTGACACGCGACCCAAAATTCGTTTCCACCAGGTTCGCACCAACCCACGGGACCGAGATCACACTCTGCACATGCAAGTAGTTTCAGAGGCTTGTCTGGGTTGTTCAAGTGTAAGAAGATGGGTTATAGAGCTAAGAGTGGGCGAACCTGTGTGAGTGGGCTTGGAAAAGCCGATGTTCTCGAACAACATGGGCGACGGAGTTACAAGCCACCAGTGCATTTTGTCGGGTGGAGGAGGTAGAGCGGGTAGGTCCGGGTGATCAATGCCAATAGGCTCCATCTGCGCCAGTAGTGTCCATGTGAACCCCACAGACGCCTGGGAAAGGGTGCTCACCTGAACGCTTTCCCGTTCTCGAAGACTGGCAACACCACGTTTGAGAATAATGCTCCCACAACGTTCATTTACACAGAGTAAATCATAGCTGTTGGACCTTTGGTCTCCCTTTTCCGAGACAGCATGAACACCATCTTGAAATAATGAGAGTAGCTGCCCCTGCCGCCGCGGGGAGACGGCCTGTCCTTGCAAAGCCTGGAGGAGCCCCGATGGGATTGCTTGTGGGACATCTTGGGGTTCACTTGGCTCTTCGACGGGCACAACCCACTCAAGTTCATGCCAGGGTACTCCGGCGAAGGATATGCTACTCAAACCGTGCGACCTGAAACCAACACGCTCGTAGAAGGCAACAGTGTCCTCGTGCGTGATGAGGAGGGCGCGTTCGTGGGAACCCGCGGCTACAAGGCGCCGTTGGTACTCGGCGAGTAGGGCACTGGCAATACCGCGTCTACGTGCATCTGGAGACACGCACACGCCATGGATCAGCACAGTGCGTGCACCTGGTACATGGGTGGACATGGACTCCGAAGTAAGAGTGGCCTCTGAGGAGAGCACCCCATCTATGTAACCAAAAAGGTCACGTTTGCCGCCTGTTTGAGGAACGAAGGCACCAAGGAAGAGGTCCGGGGCATTTGCCTGACGGAAGCTGAAGGTGATATCATGATGTACGTCAATATGGTAATAGAAAAATGAACGTACCGTAGTTGCTCAATGGTGGCAGCTTCCTCGGGTGAAAACGCTGGAAACGCACTGTCACATAGGGGACGTAAGGAAGGACGGAAGTGCGCTTGCCTTGAACCTCAAGTTCATGAACATTTTCCACTTCCTCTGCTGAGACGAGGTCAAAAAAGAGACTTTCGGGCAATGCAGCTGCCGAGGACATGGCAAGTGGGCGTGAGTAATTGTTGTGACGGAGTTACCATGATAAAACATCTAATCTTATCATGATTGGCTGAAATAGGAAACATTGTCCCATGGTGTTAGGAGCGGCGAGCGGAACCTGTTGGTTGGTTGAAAAGACCAAGAACCCCTGGATACTAAGTTCCTACTAAGTTCCTATCTTCATCTTCACATGTTGTCGTTCATGTTTGGGCGTGCCCTTTTGCGCTCTGCTATTTTCCCAACCGCGCAAAAGTTACCAACGCGCGCCGTCTTGTCCAACCAGTGCCTCGCATTGAGCGGGAGGAACTTTATGACTACCGCTAGCAATCGAGACTCGGAGTCCACAACAACTTCAGAACCTAAACCTGAATCCAAGACAAAGAGCAAGTCCACGCGCAGAAAGACAGGGTCGAGCACCAAGGCCTCAGGAGGCAAAGGAAGGAAAGCTACCAAGCGTGGCGCGAAGGTCGGGACCAAGGAGAAGGGTATGCCCCGTTCCGTTACTTTCGACTCACACATCCGTATTCAATGTTTACGACCGCCTTATGCCAGTCGTCATTAGGCCCGAGGACATGCCACCCAAATCCCCTTCCACCCCTTATACCCTATGGCTCGCGGATTGGTATCGCGAGCAACCCAAGGTCGAAAGTCGCGAGGACGCGCAGGGCATGATGAAAAAAGGCGCTCAGGTCTGGCGCACTGTTTCTGAGTATGAGAAGCAGGTCTGCATCCAAATTTATCTTGTGTTCGCGTGTTCTAAACGTCTGGACAGCGATACCAAGAAAAACATGCAACCCTGCGGACAGATTATAAGAAGCGTAGCGAGGAGTGGCGTGCACAAGTGGACCCTCGCGTGTTGCGCGAGATGAATCGTCGCAGGGTGGCCAAAGGCCGGCCACGTATCCGCGGCCCTCACACTGGACGCCCCATATCAGGCTACTTACGGTATGTCTACAACTACGTCCATTTAGCGGCAAAAGTGCTGAGAACCGTTCCAGCTACTTTCTGCACGTCCGAGCTGAGCACCCACGAACAGATGAGGACCATAAGAATTACTTCAAGGCTGTGTCTGTGCGAGCCTCGAGTCAGTGGAAGGCAATGAGTGACGCTGAGAAGGCGGTACGTGTCAACTTGCTATATGGTGATGGATGAAGCTTACCGTTTTGGATGAGTAGAAATATAATGACCCAGCCAACGCTGAACTCGCTGTTTGGCGCGAGAATCGTAAGGCGGAGAGTCAAGTCAAGCAGTAGTGGCCGGAAGAAGCCCATGAAACCCGACATTCATAGTGGGCCTTGGTTTTTAATGGGACTCGATGGGACGATTACATTTGCTATGCACATGAATTAATCCCTGGCATACGTTACTCCAGCCCATAGTCTAGCCAATGTTCTTTTGACGGACGTGCTTGCTTTGTGCCATTCTGACAGCCTGGGAGTAAGCTAGTCAAGGTCCTTTCAACGAATACAGTATCAAACCATATTCCTAATGACTGGGTCTCAGGCCAAATTAAAGTTGAGTAAAAAGAGGCAAAAAAAGAACTCCCTGGCGGGGAGTCGAACCCCGCTCTCGCGCGGTCAGCAAGGATGACAGGCGCGTGTACTAATCCGATATACTACCAGGGACTTACGAGAGCATCCTAAGAAAAATAAGTTTGAACGTTTAAGACCATCTAATCGACACAGTTTTCTACTTCCAAACCCGTGGTATCAGTCGCCGCCCCGCAACATGACCTCCAATGACCTCTTCTCCTTCCTCGACAACGACAATGACTCTGAGAACAGCGACTCAGAGACCGCTATGCAAGTCGACAGCCCTCGTCCGGTGCTAGCTCCCACTTCCGCACCATCCAACAAGCGTTCCCTCAACTCCGAGCCGCAAACGCGGGTAAAATCTCCACCGCCATCGCCACGAGAAGATGGGCCGCCATCGAAAAGGAAAAGATTGGAGGATGCTCCGGCGGTCGTCGTGGATGAGTTTGAGACTGAGGCGAAGCGGGAGGTTGCAGCGAGCGCAGGGCTCACTGGTGCGGCAGAAACGGTGGGCTCTCGATTAGAGTTGCGATATCAGGTGAGTCGGTGGAGGTCATTCCTTGAGTCGTCAGCTGATTATCAAACCCAGGTTCGACATCAAGTTGCCGTACCACCAGGCTATCCTTATGTTCCTATCGCTTCCCATGTTCCCCCAGCAAAGCCTGCGCGCGAGTACAAGTTCACCTTGGATCCCTTTCAACAAGTTTCCATCCACGCCATCCAACGAAATGAGAGTGTTCTCGTGTCTGCTCACACTAGCGCAGGAAAGACCGTTGTCGCCGAGTACGCAATTGCACGGGCATTGCAGAACAAGCAACGAGTCATCTATACAAGTCCAATCAAGGTTCGTTTTAACAGAAAAAAACCCGCGTCTTCATACCAGTAGCCTGACACCTCTCAGGCTCTCAGTAACCAAAAATATCGCGAGATGGAAGCTGAATTTGGAGATGTTGGTCTAATGACAGGGGATGTCACCCGTAACCCGTCGGCGTCATGCCTGGTGATGACTACAGAGGTATGTCCAGGCTGTCGTTACGCTCTCAAACTTTTCTTTTATTCTCATCCGCAGATTCTCCGGTCCATGCTCTACCGTGGCTCCGAGATCATGCGAGAAGTCGCCTGGGTCATTTTCGATGAGATTCACTACATGCGTGACAAAGAGCGTGGCGTAGTCTGGGAGGAAGCTATCATTCTCCTTCCGCATACAGTGCGCTATGTCTTTCTCTCTGCCACCATACCCAACGCGATGCAATTCTGTGAATGGATCTGTCGCTCGCACGAACAACCTTGTCACGTTGTCTATACCGACTTCCGACCAACACCATTACAACATTATCTCTTCCCTGCTGGTGGCGAGGGCATATATCTGGTGCTCAATGAGAAGGGCGAGTTTCGCGAAGACAACTTCTCCAAGGCTATGGGAATGTTGCAAGAGCGCGCTGGTGAGGACCCCGCTGATCCAAAGGGCGGAAAGGGCCGTAAGGGAAAGACAAGGAAAGGTGGAGACAAAAAGGGTGGGTCATTCCGTGAAGGCGCCATGCTGGGGCTGACTGGTTGAAGGGCCATCCGATATATCCAAAATCATCCGGATGATCATGCTCAAGAATTACAACCCTGTAATCGTCTTCGCATTCAGCAAGCGTGAATGTGAAGGTCTCGCACTTACGCTTTCAAAGTTCGAGTTCAATAGCGCAGACGAACAGGCCACTGTCGAGAAAATCTTTGCAAATGCCATCGCAGGGCTCGCACCGGCCGACCGCACGCTCCCTCAGATCGAAAATCTACTTCCACTGCTCCGCCGGGGTATCGGCATTCACCATGGTGGCCTGCTCCCCATTCTGAAGGAAGTTATTGAGATCTTGTTTCAAGAAGGTGTAATCAAAGTCCTCTTCGCGACTGAGACATTCTCCATCGGTCTCAATATGCCAGCCAAAACCGTCGTCTTCACTGCCGCTCGCAAGTTTGATGGACATGAGTTCCGCGACTTGTCTTCGGGTGAATACATCCAGATGTCAGGTCGCGCCGGCCGACGTGGGCTGGATGACCGAGGCGTGGTGATCATGATGTGCGATGAGAAACTCGAACCTGTCGCTGCAAAGGCGATGATCAAGGGTGAGGCCGATCGTTTAGACTCAGCATTCCACCTGGGCTACAACATGATTCTCAACTTGATGAAGATTGAAGTCATCAGCCCAGAGTACATGCTCGAACGGTGTTTCATGCAGTTCCAGGGCAGTGCGGGAGTTCCTGTTCTTGAGGAAGGTGCGAAAATCTCCCTTTATAATACGTGATTCTCTTCATCCACCCTCATCCTCAGAACTCAAGCGCGAGGAAGAAGCCAAAATCTTGATAGTGATTCCGGATGAGGAGTCGGTCGCTCAGTATTATGAGTACCGGCAACAGCTAGACCAAATGTCCAACGACTTTCGCGAAGTTATACATCACCCAAGCTATAGTTTGCCATTCTTGCAGCCCGGTAGGCTTGTGAAGGTCAAACATAAGGACCTCGATTTTGGCTGGGGTGTTATCATAACTTATCAGAAACGGGTTTCATCTAAGGTATGTCGATCCTCATACTTTTCGCACGCCTTCTAACTTGACAATCTCGCAGAATCAACCTGTACCGAGGGATGACATCCCGCCTCACGAGCAATATATAGTAGACGTCCTTCTAAACTGTGCACAGGATTCTACGGTGCCGAAAGACCGTTCCACAATCACCTCCACCCCAGGTGGTGTGCTACCTTGTCCAGCGGGGCAGAAAGGGGAGCCTCTCGTTCTGCCCGTGTTACTATCGACACTCGATGGGATAAGCCACCTACGGATATTTTTACCGAAAGATTTGCGCCCTATTGGTCCGCGCGAGACAGTGTGGAAGAGCGTCCTCGAGGTTCAACGCCGGTCACCAGATGGAATCCCATTCCTCGATCCAATAGAGAACATGGGTATCAAGGACGAAAAGTTCAAGGTGCTGGTTAAGGTGAAATTACGTCTATATTCGACCCTTCCGTCGCAATAACACTTGCAAATTAGAAAATTCAAACCATGGAGCAGAAGATGTTCGCGAGTCCGCTACACAAGGATCCGCGCTTACCAGAGCTCTACGACCTGTACGCGCGAAAACGCGCGGCGCAAGATCGTGTGCGCGCTTTGAAAAAACGCATTCAAGCGACGCACGACGTCTTGCAGATGGAAGAACTCAAGTCTCGTAAACGTGTACTTCGTAGGTTGGGTTTCACGAGCGCGGATGATATTGTAGATGTCAAGGGTCGCGTCGCATGCGAGATCAGCACAGGCGATGAGTTGTTACTCACCGAGCTCATTTTCAACGGCGTATTTAACCCGCTGGCCCCCGAACACTGTGCGGGGTTGCTCAGCTGCTTCGTCTTCACGGAAAAGGTCAGTACACCTTGATGATGGAGTCAGTGTCAAATATCGATCATTGTCCAGAGCGAACATCAAACCAAGCTGAAGGAGGAACTCGCTGCGCCGCTACGTGTCATGCAGGAGATTGCGCGACGCATCGCCAAAGTCTGCAAAGAGTCCAAGTTGCCAATCGTAGAGGAAGAATACGTTCAGTCGTTCAAGGTCGAGCTCATGGACGCCGTGGTACAGTGGTGTAGGGGATCATCTTTCTCAGACATCTGCAAGGCAAGTGTTCCTCACAAAGACACGCATGCCATCTCTGCCGTGGTTGACCTTGGTACATCTCTCATAGCTCACAGACCAGTTCGAGGGCAGCCTTATTCGTGTCTTCCGACGATTGCAAGAGCTCATTCGACAGATGGCCCAGGCTGCAAAGGTCATTGGCAACGTTGAACTGCAACAAAAGTTCGAAAAGGCATCCGAGATGCTCGAGCGGCCAAACTCAGTTATCTTTGCGTCGTCATTGTACCTCTAAAGCTCTATATTGTTGAGACGAGACGCCCCTCCCGGTTCCTCTTGGCCATGAGTGCAATGTACATGACGGCAGATATACAGAAAAGACGGGCAAGGAAATCAGAGAGTGTGAGATAAGGAGGGAAAGCACGAGCAACAAGATCCTACGAGCTGAACTCCTTCCTACCTTTACTTGCGTGAACCATTCAGCACGGCCCGCCATCGGCCCAAACTTCGGCTATATGCCCAATCATTGGCGTATATTCGCAACTCTTAGATACAAGGCGTACCAGATCCACCTGGGACGTCTCCCTGTGTCCACCACTTTGCAGTCCATAGATGGGCATCTACAGGTGACTTCAGCCCCCAGGTATTCCAACATGACAAGGGGAAATCGATTACGGTAGGTGGTTTTTTGACCGCCCTTATAGACAGTCTAGTCAGGGTGGTTAATTTCGAAGCATAACACAAGTAAGATCTTTCGAGGCCAAGGCATACTGAAGAATTCCATGCTGCGACGCCAACGCAATCTCCCGAGCTTGGGACGGAAGACGTAGGAGTCGGCGTAGGGAACGAAGGAGGGAACCTGGAGCTGGGTGCACTGGCACTCATACTCGAAGATGTACCCTGACCCATGTTGTTGCGGATGTTATCCCATTTACTATTGGGATAGCTGTGCGGTGCCGTCAATCGTGTATTGCCGTCAAGGAGAGATATCTGGAGCGCTTAACTGTATATGATTCTGGGATTGAAGAGAAGATCAGATTCAGATTCGCGCTGAGAGCTGCGGGTGTCCGGGCGTACTGGTGTCTGATCGAGACCGCCGTACACACTAGCGATCGTAGCAACAAGCGAAGCGGGCCCTTTCTTGTCCGTTGACAACTAATCTCAGGGATGTTTAGCGGTCTCATGTCTCAGAATCGAGAGGCGTACATCCCAGAACATGGACCCTGCGAGGTCCTTGGTTTGGACGTATTGCGCCTTTAGAGAAGCAATACGAGGCGTATCGTACGAGACGAACTCTCTCGCTCTCGGGTTATACGAATAGCTGGTCACGTCGGACGTGTTTTCGAACACATGCGCGCCTGGAAGCGGCAGAACGGAATACGAGTAGATGCCCGCTTCGAAGGTTCCCTGTCCGACCTGTGGGCCCAGAACGACGGGTCATCCAGCCTGCGCGAAGTTCACTGAAAGCGAGGGTACTATACCCCATGGTATGGTTGGCCAAGACCTGCTGTGTTGTCAAATGCGCGCCCGTACAGTGGGATGCCTATGCGATCGCGAAGTCAAAGGGCGTTGAACGATAACTTGCAGGTTGTGCCGTATCTCACCGATATTAATCTTCGAAGCCGTGGCACCTTGTGATAGATACCATTTGACCGCACCGTCTGTGCTGACGTTTGTGCGTGCGCCTCCGTAAAGATTGGCTTGATTGTCCACCTGAAGCAGCAACAAAGTTCAGCGACTACTTCCAGACATCGAAGAAAGACAGGCTTAAATTACCCAGGAAGACCAGGAACCCGCATAGTCATAGGCCTGAGCAAGAGATTAGTCTCCTGGCGAGTAAGGCAACTTGACGGTTCATACCATCAAATTCCAATAGGTCAGAGCAGAATCCATCTGTCGGACTGGCAAGTTGGCATACTTCTCGGGGCCAGCAGGTACTGCCGCCTTGAGCAAGAACGCGTTTATTTGGAAAAGACCCGGGCGGTGGTATAGGACAAAATCTTACAGTAAGCTGATAAGGGGTAGCGTCTCTGTTTCTCTTTGCCAGCGCATCCAACGCTACGCGCAGTTCCATTAGAAGATTTGCGAGGCCGCGACTTTGGGCGGCGCCGCTAGGATATTCAAAGTCGATGTCACTAAAAAGGTAGCAGAGTCAGACCGCAACAGCTCAAGTGACAAGAAAAGGAGTCATACATTCCATCAAAACCATAGTCTTTGATAACTTCGATAGCACTAGCAATAAACGTAGCACGTAGACTCGGGTTGGTGATGAAGGAGAAGTGCCCGTCTTGAGAGTACGTCCAGCCACCGACCGATAGGAGAACCTTGAGTTTTCTGAAACCCGAAGTTATGAGGATACAAGAAAAAGCGCGAGAAAATAACCTTTACCTGTGTGCCAATTTAAGGAGGTACATCTGAGGTAAAGTCAAGCACTTCCCTCAGAGAAACGAGGGATATAAGGAACGGTACTTGTTTCAAACAACCATAAAGATTGTTGCCCTGTTCTTCCCAAGAATCACCTGAAAAGTGTTTCTTGAAACTTTCAAACATAGAATATCACGTCCCCGAGAAAGCCTACCTGTTCATCCGCATAGGAATCCGTGAGAAAAATGGAACCACTGCTTGGATTTACATCTGCGAAAGCATAAATGATATGTGTGAGATAGGAGGGTATGATATCGATAGGTTCTTCGAGATGGTAGAATCAGATCTCGATTTCCTTCCTGGTAGATAAAACACCAGACAGTCCACATACGGAAATTAGCGCCGTAAATGCCCCTTCAATTGGTCGATAACTGAAAATGTAGACTCTCAGGATGATACATTACGTACCAATTGCTGAAATAAGCGGCCTGTACTTTGCCATTGGCACGTTTCTGAATGACATGCGGCTTTACACGGACGTTTGTCGTGGACTCGTTCAGGGGTTTAGCAACAGTGTGTGGCATGTCCATAGCTCCTGTCGCCCCGGCAGAGATGCCAAGGTTCAATGAGGCGAATACTGCGACAAGAGCGGTAATAAGAGGTGAGAACTGTTTCATGGGCAAGAAATGTACGCGGGGGAAAGCACGGCAGTACTGCGCGTCCTACATCGCGACTCTTTATCTGAGGCAAGGACACAATCCATGTGGCCCTTGCACTGTCAGCAAGACAAGAAAGACTATGGCATATCCCTTGAATTTTGCGGGACACGAGGGTAAAACACTAGTATGACGTTCTTGGGTGTCCCGTGTGCAGCCGCGAAGGAGAAGGTGTGAGCAGGTGTCACAGTGTGTTGCCATGTAATGTCTCCCATAGTTTCCAGGAACCTTCGTATGATGGTGTTAAGGGTATCCACGTGGACACTGGCATGAAAAATCAAGGAGCGAGATAACCATGATGTGGAATAAATGAAGTAGTACGTGGACTACACGATAAGCGGAAAATCGCACGCGAGGCCGCAGGGTGAACACAAGGTTGGTTGAACGAAGACCCGGAACTTAGTGGGTCCAGGAGTGGAAATGAGATCTGAGATATCTGTACTTCGTCTTCGCAAAAGGTTCATCGCAAGTTGCGATTGGCCTATTTGAGTTGAAGGTACAGACGCTCGAGTCGACGTAAGAGTGCGTGGTTGTCTTTGTGATGCTTGTCCGGTCCGATGCTGAGGACACGAGGTGCTCTTGTCTTGTTGACAATTAGTAGTCCATATGCCAGTGGAGGGCGATGCTTGGAGTTTCACATCGAATCGATCGACCAGGAAATAGTGATAATACGAGGGATCATCACACCCGGGCCCGCAAGGACGAGTCTTTGATAGCTGTGGAGAGAAGCACTGGATGCCAGTGGGTAGCTGCTTGCAAGTGGTGAGTAGGTCAGAGTTGCATGCTCGCCGTATACAGGCAGCTCATGATAATGTTGCCGCTGAGCAGATGATCAAATCCCTGGTAGTATATCGGATTAGTACACGCGCCTGTCACCCAGCGGACCGCGCGAGAGCGGGGTTCGACTCCCCGCCAGGGAGTCTCATTTTTTTTTCGTTTTCTCTTACGTGGGGCTGGTCACGCGGCCGGGGCGTAACAGTCAGCTTTGTTGACACATTGCGACCGATCAGCTCGTGTCTCGTACATAGTGTGATGGGAGAAGAACTCTCTGATACATGAATCTCTCTCTCGGCTCGCTCAGTTCCTCGCTCTTAAAACAGAAAATAGCGTGAAAGAAAGGGCCCAGAGCGGGTGAGTGGTCGTCGCTCACCGGCAGCCCCGTTCCCAGGACCTGGCACCACTCAAATCCACATTACTGCTCCGGAGCTATATAAAACACGGGTTACACAGCCCTCTTCGCTTCCCCCCCCCATCTGAAGCTGTCCTCTTCTGTCATCAAACAATGCCTTCTAAGCAAGTCATTAACGACGACAACGCTGTGTACACTACTTCTAACGGTGCACCCGTTGCTCATCCCTATGCTTCTGAGAAAATCGGCGTCCATGGGCCTCTTCTTCTCCAAGGTCCGTGCCGTTTGATTTTCAGCTGACTCCCATTCGCTCAAGCCATCCATCCCCAGATTTCCATCACATCGACCTGCTCGCTCACTTCAATCGTGAACGTATCCCAGAGCGCGTCGTTGGTGTCATAGTACTTCAGGCCTGCCGCTATGTCATTCACATCTCCGGTTACTTAGGTCCATGCTAAGGGTGCTGGCGCGCATGGCTACTTTGAGGTGACGCACGACATCACCGACCTCACCTGCGCCTCCCTCTTCAAGGAAGTTGGCAAGAGAGCCCGTACTACCATTCGTTTCTCCACAGTCGGTGCCGAGTCGGGTTCGGCGGACACTGCCCGCGATCCCCGTGGGTTTGCCGTCAAGATCCGCACCGATGAAGGCAATCTTGACTGGGTCTTCAACAACACTCCCGTCTTCTTCCTTCGCGATCCCGCCAAATTCCCCCACTTTATCCATACCCAAAAGCGCGATCCTCAAACCCATTTGAAAGATCCAGACATGTTCTGGGTGAGTTTCAAGGCCTAGTTATGACCGACCAAACCTCAATAAAGCCGCATATACCATTGACAAGCACTCATTTGGCATTTCTTCAGGACTATCTTTCTCAGAATCCCGAGAGTATTCATCAGGTTTTGATTCTCTTCTCGGACCGTGGCATCCCGGACGGTTATCACAATATGCATGGTTACTCTGGCCATACCTTCAAGTTTGTGCGTGAGGACGGAGAGTGGGTCTATGTTCAGATCCATCTTCGCGCTGATGGCGGATTCAAGGTAATTTTGAGCCAATTCGGCGATCAAAACAAAACACCTGACTTTGATCGCGTAGACCCTTGACAGTGAAACTGCCGTTAGGCTTGCCGGAGAGAATCCCGACTACGGTATTCAAGCGCTGTTTGAGGCCATAGAAAATAAGAAATACCCTTCATGGACCGTCTATGTGGTAAGCACTTAGAGTGATGCTTTATATTTCGCAAGCGCGTGACTCTGATACCTGTCTTAG
>Ga0137397_10000462_pt1 | contig 27914 bp, 34 predicted proteins | sample czorhiz116metaG_FD_106658 | JGI IMG/M metagenome (GOLD analysis project Ga0137397, IMG submission 106658) | Vadose zone soil microbial communities from Angelo Coast Range Reserve, California, USA - czorhiz1.16 metaG | ecosystem: Environmental > Terrestrial > Soil > Vadose zone | place: USA... | reverse complement strand
GCTTGAAATCATAGTGGTACATTATTATGTGGCCTTCTGCATTATGTGGGGTACATTACAAAAGCACTACATGGACACCTCGGGCACTCACAAACTGGAGAGTGCAGATGGATGGACAAGTCAGAACATGGAAAGGATCTGACTGAGCAAGGGGCACTCACTTCCTGGAGAACACAGACAGATGGACAAGTCAGAACAGGTGCATCAGTAAAAAAAAACTTGTCTTATTCCTACTTATTCCCTTCTTACCCCCAAAATAAGAGGAATAAGATGTAGTAAGATTGAATAAGATGGAATAAGAAATGTTGATTTTTGCTGATTTTTCAGGTATGCAATAACAATCAGGTGTGGTGAGGCTCCTCAAACCCGAACAAAGCAACACCAGTTAGCATTGACTTGCTCTGGCATGCCATCACCTGTAGGTGCCTATGCAATGGATCAGAGATCGTGCATCGAACAGTGGAAGGCTGGGGTTGAACAGTGAGAATTGGGATGCGGGCCCTACGGGCCGCGACTGGAGGCGGAGTATTTTCGGGGGTTGTGTCTCCATTGGCGGTAGGCCATGTTGTAGAACACGTATCTGGTTGATCTCCCTGTCCTGCTCCGGTGTCCGGTCCTCCTGCCATACCTACAACGCCTGAAAAGGCGGATATGTGCAACGCCCGACTTTTCTCTCCCTCTACTGCCCAAGAGAATGAGTATGTGCTCAGACAATGAAGCGGTTCCGTTCACACATGGGATACACTGGCACGTACTTACCACTGATGTTCTGTACTATAAGGTGTGCATGTCATTTCGCTCTCATGAACGGAACTGACTTCCACCAGAAACCGTTTCTAATAATACCATGTCCAGAAATTTCGTTACATTCATCTTTATCTCTTCATTTCTTGTATCTCACAGCTCCTCAACACTCTGGACTGCGCTGTAACTCACGCGCTTAGTTCTCATTTTACGGGAGCAATATTAAGTAAAGTCCTAGACTTCCGCTACTCTTCGTGACCATCTTGTTGTGGTGAATGCACTGAAACGACACGGAGCACATTTTTTTCCTTGTCACATACTTTCGAGATGCAATATCAAATTGTTATCTATTCATTTCTCTACGCCTGCGTCGCATTCTCGACAGAACTTCGACATCGTGATCCAGCTTGAATGCTACTTCGTTGCGGGCTGCCCAAGTTCTGCAGCGCGCTCTGTCGCAGCCTGAATGGCACGAGCAATAGTGGATCTCACTCGTCCATCCTCCAAGGTAAGCAGACCTGCGATGGTACAACCACCAGGAGCTGATCAAAACACGTGAGTGGGCGAAGAAACTTTGGGCACAAGTCGTTGTTCTAACTCACTCGCGACAGAGTCCTTGATCTGAGCTGGATGCGCATCGGGCTGTAAGGCCATGCGAGCAGCACCTTGAAGCGCTAGGTGAAAGAACCGCATCTCAACGGGTCAAGTCAAATGCTAACGACCAACACACACACCCTGCGCTGCCAGTTCCAGGGCCTCCGCTCGTGGCAAGCCCATCATGACACCGCCGTCCGCCATCGCCTCGAGAAATATGCACGCGAAGGCGGGGCCACATCCCGACAATGCCGTGCACGCATCGAATTGCCTCTCCTCGAGAAAACGACAACGCCCGATCGAAGAGAATATTTGCAAGATGATCAGTCTGTTCAAGGCCTCGGAGTCGGAAGGTGGGAGCGTCGAGACGACCGTCATGCCTTCGCGAATCTGTCGAAGCCCTCATCATGATTACACGGTAACCCCTATGGTGGATGATCCTCGGAAACGCACGCGACATGCTACGTTGGGCATCGCACGAATTACTGTTGTGCTGGGAAGGACCCAGCTGGAAAGTTGCGAGGTGGTGACACCGGTAAGGATGCTGATGAGCAACTTCCCCGCCAAACCCTCTTTGATCCCATCCTCGTTGAGAATCGGGTGCGCCACCTGTGGTTTGCAGCTGGACGTAGGAGAAAAAGGATGGTGAGTAGGAGTTGGCCAATGCGCCGCACGGAGGAATGAAAGGGGTATTGTCGTGCATACCACAGCAAGACGACGTCGGACTGTTGCACCGCCGAAGCGTTTTCCCCGACTGTGACTTCGACTGCTTCCCCTCCGACGACGGCTCGAAATTTCTCGCGTAGGCGGCTCGCGCTTTCTTCGCGCTTTACGCACGCGATGAAGTGAGAAGGCAGTGTGGGCTCATCGTCGACAAGGTTGGTGGGGGTGGAGGTGCCAGGCGTGTGGGACTCCCACTTGGGCTGGCCGGAACTCAAGCCGTGTAGAGGACTCCGCGAGTCGAGGCTAGCAAGCACGCCTGCTGTTACCGCTACACCCATTGTTCCGCACCCTAACAGGAGAGATCGTGTAATCAGCGATAGATAACACAGAACGGCCATCATACACACACCTAACACACACAGCGTGTAGCCCATTATGTTTTCTCTTCGCGAGGTATTTTGTTTTTATCGTTTTGAACGTATGATAAGGTCAAGGTCAAAAGAGAGTCGTCATGGAGTTTTTTCGTCCGTCAAGTGATCCCTTTTTTCGCCTGTGTGAATTACCGAGTATGCGCGTGCTCGTCACCGTTGGGTCAACGAAATTCGATGCACTCGTTGGAGCTGCGCTCTCTCAGCCCGTGCTCGGTGCTCTCTCTCATAAAGGATATACCGATCTCGTCATCCAACGCGGTAACTCTCAGGTGGATGAGTTCGACTCGGAGAACGTAGGGCGGAACGTACATAGGCACGGGCTGAATATCGACGTGTGGACGTTCAAACCGAATCTCGACGAGGAGTACGACGCGGCGGATCTGGTCATAGGGCACGCAGGTCCGTGCCCTCCTTGTCTCATTTCCTTTTTTTTTTTGGCTGGTCATGATACAGCCCATAACCTCGGGAATTGTCTAGGCTCAGGAACAATACTCGACGTGTTGCGGAGGGGCAAGCCTCTCATAATTGTACCCAACCCAACCCTCCTCGACAACCATCAGGAAGACATGGCGCACGCTATGGGGTTATTGGGACACGCAAAGGTATCGACGCCCAAGTGAGTGCGGGTTGTGACCGCGTGCTTTAGGTTGCATTCAACAGCCGATCTGTTCTAGAGACCTTGCCCAAGCTATCATGGATCTAGACACATCGAGCCTGGTGTCATTCCCGCCGTTTGACGGTAGTAAGTTTCGCAGACTGGTGGATCGAGAGATGGGGTTTGAACTGTAAGCTTGGATTCCCTGTACTATACCCGGGCCCCGACATTGTTTATTTCATACATTATCCACCATCCCATCATCATTTCACAAAACGAATGCGCCTTCTGGGATAATAATACACATCAATGCCATCGGAGGTCACTGCAACTGTCGTCGATGACGAACCCGAGGAATACGAGCAGAAACACGTACATGCGGTGTATGACCACATTGCATCCCACTTCTCCGCCACCCGTTACAAGGTAGTAAACTATCACTCTACTTTCGCAGCAACTCTGAGCGACAACAGCCTTGGCCTCTCATCTCAAAATTTCTATCGAGTATACCCGCAGGGTGGGTCGGGCTTGATTCGGGGACCGGTAACGGGAAATATCTCGCTTTGCCTACGGATCCTCCGGGGAAATATTGGACAGTTGGGCTCGATAGAAGCCAAAATCTGTTAAATTTTGCGAGAATTGTAGGCGGAAATGGTACAATCCACGAAGTTGTAAGAGGAGACGTGCTGGACAATGCTTGGCGGCGGGGTGCTTTCGTACGCATCCTGTGGTTGTGCCAATCCAAGCTACAGCTGATTCGTGCGTTACATACTCGAAGGACTATGCGATTTCAATTGCGACGATACATCATCTAGCGACAGTGGAGCGTCGTGTAGCGGCTGTGAAGGTTCGTTATGTCTGATATCACTCTGACACCTCATTAACAAACAATGACATAGAGACTGCTCGAGGCTGTCTCTCCAAGACACGGTCGCATTCTGATCTATGTCTGGGCCATTGAACAGGATGAACAGTCGAAAAGGATCATTCCGGTAACAGGGAAAGCAACAACATGTACAGACACAGGGAAAGGGGTCTCATCGGGTCAAGACGTCTTCGTACCATGGGTTCTTTCCTCCGAGAATGCACGTACCAGGGTACCAAGGACGGTACAGTCACAAAATCTACCAAATAGGCCAGATGCAATACGGCGCTTCTATCACATGTTTGCAAAAGGTGAACTTCGCGGGTTGATACAGCTTGCTGCTCAGGAAATAGGGTTAGTAGTCGACTCTCCGACCTTGCCAGTGAATGGGGCTGAGAAGGCGAGGGCCGGGAACGGAGTTGAGATTGTCGCAACCGGTTGGGAACGATCAAATTATTATATCGAGTTGCGGCGGTGGAAAAGATGAGGCTGTAGGAGTGCACAGAGCACGCGCTCGCTGTATTGTCAGGTGAGGCAAGCTCATTGGGGGCGAACAAGGTTTGGTACACTCATGAACCGCGTTTTGTTTACGACAATACAATACGAGACGGATGCACATATATTCACTCGCTCGCCGCCATAACTAAATTTGGGAACAAGGAATCAGAGGTGAGGCCACAGATGTAAATGAAATCAGACACACTCGCATTGATAAGATCACCGCCACTTTCCTTCAATACCTTCACGGCCTTTGCTCGTGAGCAATTGACTTGCGCCATTACGAGTTCTATATCCTTAGGATCGACACCGGTCTCATCAACAGGTCCGTCGTCGTCCTCAAGTGCCTCAAGTTCAGGGACATCGTCTTCGTTGTCGCCACCTTTGTCAACCCCCGAAGTCTCGCGTGCAGTTGCGCTTCCCACTCCGCTCGCCGCCAGCTGTTGCGCGGCGCCCAGTTGGGCTTGGGCATTCATATCTTCCATCTACTCAAAACACGTACATGAGCCCCAAGATAATGAACTTACTTCTATAAACGAACCTTGGCTTCACCGAACACAATGTACGTGTCACTGTTCTGGGACTTGAACACGTCTGGGGACGCAATCACGAACAAAAGCTGCGAGAAATCGATGACGCCTCGAGCAAAACATCAAAAAACTGGACATACGTTCTTTGGTCGCCGGAGAGTGACGCGTGTGATACCGGGAACATTCTTAAGACCCAATCCCAATAGCGCCTTTCTAGCCTTTCGCTCGGAACGTGACTGAATTTTGTCAAGGGCAACGGCGGAGGTGGGGTCCTCCTCATGATCATGGTCGTGGTCATGGCCCTCGTGGTCGGAGTGGTCAGAGGTAACCTCTTCGATGGTGGCAGACATCTAGCACGAATAGACAAGACGCGTCAGCATGGTTCATCGGAACTACTGAACACGCATCCACCCCATCCAGTGGGTTCATTTAGTATGTTCCTATGTGAAAGTACCCCAAGTGAAGAGTCCTTACCTTCCTCTCGTACTTCTGATGTACTTCTGATGTTGAGTCCTACGCTCGTCGTCGTCGACGTGGAGAGTGGGCGGTTAGCCAGACCAGGAAGGTTGATGACTAAGCAAGCGAAACCCAGGCACACTAGCCAAGATCAGACTGTTGAATGTTTGGTAGTCGCCCACGATCGCAAGCCATGTTATGATACAGTTATGTATGACACAGAATCCTCCACCTCGACACAGACAAACGTTGCACCTAGGGACCTGTTTCACTGGGATTGAGACAAATAAAATAGGCCATTCAAGATCTCTGCCACGTGACGCACTTGCACGAAACTTTTGGGGATACGTTTGGGGGTCGAGCGCTTAAGCGCTTAAGCATTGAGCTCGAGGACTAGTACTGTCCCTCATACACACTCCAACCGTCATTCCTCAATATTGATAATAGATGCGATGTCTGGCTCTGATACATTAGTTCTGTCAAGCCAGGCTCAAGCTGCTTCTTCAATCGTTGCATACGATCTTGCCCTTCTCCTCTTTCGCGGTATCATCAACATATTCTTCCGCGAAGTTCGTCCGCGAGGCTCATTCAATATCCCTCGCGAGGGTCCCGTAATTTTCGTCGGAGCTCCTCATAGTAACCAGGTGAGACTTGTTGCCCTTGATGGGAGACAGCGTGGTGCTAAATCTTCGAGGACCCCATAGTTCCTCGACCTTCTCCTTGCATTGCAAGTCCAGCGCGAGTCAGGGCGACGCCCTGCTTTCTTGGTCGCTGCTAAGAGTATGAAACGGAGGGTTGTGGGGTTCCTCGCCAGGAGTCTGTCCTGCAGTGCGCATACACCTCATCTACCTATTTTCTCCTCGGGTTGACCTGTATTAGTTTCTGTCGCGCGTGCTGCGGACTCTGCTAAAGCGGGGACGGGGAAAGTGTACCTGTCACCAGATGATTCTTGCCTTGTCCTAGGGGAAGGTACCGAGTTCCTCGAGGAGTTGAGGCCAAAGATGCAAATCATGTTGTCCAAGGTTGTCTCCTCTTCCATCGCAGAAGTGGCAGAGGTTATCTCGGATACACAGCTCAGAATTAAAAGCGAATTTCATACTGAAACAGAAAAGAACACGAATTTTGTTCGTGAGAAGGTGGAAGAGGCCAAATCACAAGGTATAGATGGCCTGACTTTCAAAACACTCCCCTATATCGACCAAAACGAAATGTATCAGCATGTCTACCAGCGACTGCTGGAGGGTCATTGCATAGCGATTTATCCAGAAGGTACGTGCCCATTCAAGGGACGTTGCATCGGGGGCTCAGTCCCGTTGCAGGCGGTAGCCATGACCGAACGGATCTTCTTCCTTTGAAGCCCGGTTTCGCAATGATGGCCTTGGGTGCGATGGCAAGCTACCCCGATGTGAAAGTGAAAATCGTACCCGTCGGGTTGTCTTACTTTCATGCCCATCGCTTCCGGTCGCGTGCGGTCATCGAGTTTGGCTCTCCTTTAGACATTCCGTCTGAGCTAGTCGAGAAGTTCCAAAACGGGGGCCCCGATAAGCGAGAGGCCGTTTCCAAGCTTATGAACCAGGTTTCCGATGCTCTCAAGACTGTGACAGTGCGGGCACCGGATTATGACACACTCATGGTACGCAATAACCTTGAGACTGTTGCCTGTGCGAGTTGACTCCTCGGCAGCTCATCCAAGCCGCGCGACGACTATACCAACCCCCCGGACAACACCTTACCCTAGGCCAGGTTGTCGAACTGAACAAACGGTTTTTACTTGCCTATAGCCACTTCAAGGATGAACCCCGCATTCAAGCATTGCGTGAAAAGGTTCTGAAATACAATCGCTTGCTTCGAGACCTGGGTTTGCGAGACCATCAGGTCTGACCATGCCAATGATCATTCGTAACAGGTCAATGACTTTTGATTAGGTTCCGCGGGCCCAGAAGGCCAGCTGGAAGACGTTTGGACTCTTACTTTACCGCATCGGACTCCTGCTAGTATGGACCGTGTTTTCGTTACCAGGAGTGGTATTGCACGCACCGATCTTTGTCACGGCATCGGTGGTATCCAAAAGAAAGGCCAAAGGTAGTGTCCTAGAATCTTGCATGTCTGCCGTTTCTCAGATGCTCATGTGTCTCCAGAGGCTCTCGCCGCATCGGTCGTAAAGGTCGCAGGGCGAGACGTCCTCGCAACGTGGAAAGCTTTGATCTCGCTGGTCATGACCCCGGCCCTCTATATATTCTACGCAATAGCCGCGACCGTAGTTGTTTTCAAGGCAGGCGCACCCTCGAAGTGGATCCTCTGGACGCCCTTCCTTGTATTGCTCGCACTTCCGTGTATTGGCTATGCGGCCCTCAAGTTTGGTGAAGCGGGTATGGACGTGCTCAAGTTGGTCGTATTGTTCACAAAAGTCCCATCAGCTAGCTTAGTCACTTCGTAGATCGCTGGGCCCTCTTATCATTGCTCTCATCCCCGGAAAGAATCGGTACCTGGAGCATTTGAAGCGGGTTCGGCAAGAGTTGGCCAAGGAACTTGGCGAGGCTATCGACGAGTTCGGGCCCCAAGTCTGGGAGGATTTTGACAAGGTAATGGCCCGATGGAGTGGAGGCCAACTAAAGTGCTGATTACTTGTCTGATAGTATCGTATTCTTGTTCCGTCCGCAAGCGTGCCCCCATCCTCAGGTAAACATGGCTTATGGCGGAGAAAGGGTGGAGTAGGCGCCGTCGATGCCCAAGGCAACCTGTTATCGCACCCTATGGTACGTGCCAGACGGCTATGTACGATGTATGACGAGTCTCATCATGTTATGACAAGACTTGGCTTGATGAACGCCTCTTTGGTTGGAGCCGGAGTGCTGAGGCAAGTCGTGAAGCCAGCAGAGCAGGATCACCAAGAGGTTCAGATGACGAAGACGATGGAGGAGATTACGACAGTTTATTGAAGGTTTCACAACCCGAAGGAACAGCTAACGAAGTTCGGAGTCGACGCGGGTCGTACGCTGATTTGCAAAAGTTACGAGCAGTTGAGAAGGGCCATCCTGACTTGACTTGACTTGAGAAGGAGAGACTTGTGTTTACGAGTTATTTTGTTAATGACTTTGTACCTCATCTACATCACATCACGCGAGCCAATTACGGACATCGATCATGTGCGCATACCGAGTCTGGCTGCCAGTGCTTGTCGCGAGGCACTGAGTTACTGACTTTCCCGGATGTCATGACAGAGATCCTCCGCCAGCTACGCCTCTACCTCGAGGGCTCCTCTCAGGCTTTGTCTGCCCAAGAGGTTTATGCTTTCGTCGACAACTTCGTGACCGACGTCAATGCGTCAGAGGAACCAGAGTCCTCGATCTGCAATCTCGAGAATGAACTACAAGTGATCCGAGATACTCTTGACCTCAGCGACTGCGCACGGACGGAAGCTCTCCTTTCCGTGCTGCGTCATCTCGAGCCAGTGCTCTCATCCACATCCCTCATTTCTACCTGGTTTGATCTCGTGCTACGGCCCGCTTTGCGCGAGCCAAACTTGTCACACAAAGCGATTACCCAAGCCAAGGAACTTGTCATCGTGGCACTGGAAAAGCCGGATAGTGGGCATCCCGAGATACAGGGCGAATTCAGAAGACGGATATTGGATCTTTACCTTTTAGACGCATCCAATGAAGCGTCTGCGGAAGACGTGCTTGAGTGGGCGGAGCTGCCGAGGGAGCAACGTGATCAACGGAGGATATGGAAGGAAAACCTCGAGGATATTATCGTCGGGTTTGGCATGGATCAACCAGAGGTGCGCTCTTGATTGCATCGCACCAAAGCTTTGAATTTGAAAATTGCCCGTGCTATGCAGGCGTTCTTAATGCAGATTTTTCACTGCTTTGCGTCGCCCTCTTCGCGCCTGCAATTGATCGGTCTACTCAACCGCTACACTACAGAGCCGCTCTTTGAACACCATGCATCTGTCTTCGCCTCACATCCCCTTATGTCTTCTATCCTTACCTCGCCCTTGCTCGACAATTCCGCGACTGCATGCACGATAAGCCTTACAATGCTCACCAAATTATTGCCCATTTTCGCGGTCAAGGACTGCGCCGCGCTAAAAGGTCTACTTCCCCAGCTCTTCGCAATCCTGGCTCGTATCCTTTGTTGGCCAGAAGGCACTTCTGCGACATTGATTCATTCCTCACTCCCAGAAGGCGTTGCATCTGAAGAGGAACACGGTGCCCTCGGAAATGAATACCTTGGTCAGGCAACTGAGGCCAGGCGAACCCTGGATGCGAACCCGGATCTACAATGGGAAGGTCTCGACTTGTCGCTCGATTCGTCGGCAGCACCCGCACCCTCCCCCCAGCGATATTTCACTTTCCTCTATTTTCTCTTCCCCTGCAACCTCATCGCATTTCTGCGCGATCCTATCGGGTATCTCACTGAAAGGAAGTTGGAAAGACCGTACGCAGTAGATTGGGAAGATGCCCTGGATCACGAACAAATTAAAACCAAAAGCGAGGTACGGTGTCTGATCGAGTGTGGGACTAAACATAGCTGACACTTGCTCGCGATCAGCTCCTGCTCAGGCAGTATACCGTTCACCCCCAGATAATCTGGCACAATGCGGAAACCGAGATGAACGGGCGCGAATTCTTTTCCCAATATGACACCGCTAGGATTGTCGCAGAAAGCCAATTGCTTGAGCTTCGAAATTCACATCTAGCGTGGCAGAGCAACGCCGTACCCGAGACAGTCTCTCCCGCGGAAACAACTGACAACGTCGCAGCTCCGCTGCCGTTATTGGTCGACACAAGTGATACTGGTTTGGCACCGATGAACTCAACCCCCCCAATGCATACTGTCAAGATCCCCAGCAAACCACGGGTCTCGCTCCAAGACATGGTTAACACGTCCATCGCACTCAAGTCAAACCTAGATGTCGATATTGTTGATCCCACACCTATCTGGCCATACGCGCTTTTCCCGTCCGAGGTTACGGCCCAAAGCCCAGGAAAGCCCGAACCTGGAAGTAGCGTAGTACAAGGGATTGCAGGTCTCCAGCGCGAAGTGTTGCTACTACGGAACGAGTTGAACTTCGAGTCGTGGCTTGCAAGAGAGAACGTGAGACAAATTGGAAGACTATTTGAACAGAGAATTATGAGCCGCAATGCGGAGGTGGAGAGACAGAATCTGGTGAGCACCCTGCACCACCATTTGCTACGGTCGCTGCATACCCATCACATTGAAGTAGCATAATAAATTGCGCGAGAACAAAGTGCAGATAGGCAGCTTACAGCGAAAACTGAAGGAGCATACTGAACATTCAGAGATGACAAAGAAGAAATACGCGGATTGGAACGCTGAGCTGAGTCGTAAGCTGCAAGATCTGAGGGAGCAGAAGCGAAATTGGGTTTCTGAGACAGCAGCTTTGCGTTTGGCTGAGAAGGAACTTCGGGTTTGTCCATTCTCATTCACATTATTGAGTGACGATTTACAACAGTCTTCAGGCACAGTTCGTTGCCCAGGGGAATTTACTGGCCGAAGCAGAACGTCGGGAGTCACAACTGCAGATTTCTATCAAGGAGACAGAACACAAGGTTGCGCGACTGAAAGACTACGAACAGCGGATTGAACAGCACACAGCGATGCAACGATTATGGTAAGACGAGGGATTGCTGTACACCGCATCGTTTCTAATGACGGCTGAGTACAGGGATGCGGACGTGCAGAGATACAAAGAACAAAGTGAGGCGATGAAAGTGTTGCTCAGCAAGTACAAAAAGATGGAGCTACGTTTGGAGGCGTTCGAAAGGACGCACAGCGAGATGGAGGAACAAGCGCGGTGAGAACAGCTCGGGGATTGTGTTCAATGGACGTATTTTGCTGAGAAGATATCTATGCCAGGACGTCACGGCGACAGATTCAAACCGTAGAGGCGAGGCTTAAATTGATTCCCAGCAGAACGTCGCCGAAACCGAAGACGCCCAGGACATCTTCCGGAACGGAATTTTTGAGACTAAGAGAGGAGAACGCGAAGCTACATGGAGAAAATATAGAAGTGAAAGACGAGATAGAAGAACTCAAGGCGATGGTGGAGCTACTGCGGGCGCAGGTGAGAGGACATTCTGGTCTGTTGAGCGAGCCGTCGCGCAGCCCTGTGATTGGCAGCGCAGTGCTACGATAGTGTGTGTAGGTAATCAAATATGGTAAGATTAAGAAGGTTCTCGAAGGCTTTGCTATGCGTGGGAATAATTGCAAGAGGCGTGTCGAAACTTCGAGAAGAAAAGTTCGTTGATAAAATGTCGCGACGATCCGTTTTCTCCTCTCCTCCTCCTCCTCTTCCCTGTTCTCTCTCCACCGTTGACCGAACGAAAACATGTCTGCGCCCGAACCGGAAAGCTTTGGCTTCCAGGCCGAGATCTCTCAGCTACTCGACCTGATCATCAGTGAGTCGTGTTTATCTTTGGGTAATTAATTGACGCGACAACTAACCCGCCTCGCCCACCTCAGACACATTCTATTCCAACAAAGAGATTTTCCTTCGTGAAATTATCTCCAATGGCTCCGATGCTTTGGACAAAATTCGCTACGCTTCCCTCACCGATCCTTCTGTCCTCGATTCCGAAAAGGAGCTCTTCGTTCGCATCGTCCCAGACAAAGATAATAAAATTCTCTCCATCCGCGACAGTGGTGTCGGCATGACCAAGGCTGACATGGTCAACAATCTGGGTACCATTGCCAAGTCTGGGACGAAGGTAATCTCGCGCAACTATTATTGTCTGGCCTGTCGTCCTGACGCATCGTTGTAGGGCTTTATGGAGGCTCTCAGCTCTGGCGCAGACATCTCCATGATTGGCCAGTTTGGTGTCGGCTTCTATTCCGCCTATCTTGTCGCCGAGCGTGTTCAAGTCATCTCGAAACACAACGACGATGAGCAGTACATCTGGGAGTCTTCTGCTGGTGGCACCTTCACTATCACCCTCGACAACACCAACCCACCTCTCGGTCGTGGTACCGAGGTCCGCCTTTATCTAAAGGAGGATCAGACTGAGTATCTCGAGGAGAAGCGTATCAAGGATACTGTCAAGAAGCACTCTGAATTCATCTCATACCCCATCCAACTTCTCGTCACCAAGGAGGTCGAAAAGGTTTGTCGTACCACGACTATCATTCGTCAGCTGTCTCTGATCACGCATCGCAGGAGGTTGACGATGACGAAGAAGAGGTCAAAGAGGGTGAAGACGAAGAGGGCAAGTCTAAGGTTGAGGAGGTTGATGACGAAGACGATGAAAAGGCCAAGGAGAAGAAAAAGAAGAAGGTTAAGGAACAGACTCAGGTTAACGAGGAGCTCAACAAGACCAAGCCTATTTGGACACGTAACCCATCGGACATCACGCAAGAGGAGTATGGGTCCTTCTACAAGTCGCTTACTAACGACTGGGAGGATCATCTAGCTGTTAAACACTTCTCTGTCGAAGGTCAGCTTGAGTTCAAAGCCATTCTATATGTCCCGAAGCGGTACGTCGCTGTTTCGCTTTATTCGCTCGTTCTTTATGACACAATCCCAGTGCACCATTCGATCTCTTTGAGAGCAAGAAAAAGCGCAACAACATCAAACTCTACGTCCGCCGTGTCTTCATCATGGATGACTGTGAGGACCTTATTCCTGAATACCTCAACTTCGTCAAGGGTATCGTCGATTCGGAGGACCTGCCACTTAACATCTCGCGCGAGACTCTTCAGCAGAACAAAATCCTCAAAGTCATCCGCAAGCACATCGTCAAGAAGTGCATGGATCTGTTTATGGAGATCGCTGAGGACAAAGACAACTCCAAGAAGTTCTATGAGGCCTTTGGCAAGAATATCAAGCTTGGTATCCACGAGGACGCTCAGAATCGCAGCAAACTTGCCGAGTTCCTGCGTTTCCACTCGACGAAGGCCGTTGACGATCAAATCACTCTCAAAGGTTTGTGTCACGTTTCCTGCAAGCCTTTATACCTGCTCACAAAGACTTTCAGATTATATCACACGTATGCCCTCGGGACAGAAGGCAATCTATTACCTCACGGGCGAATCACTTGCCGCTATCAGGGATTCCCCCTTCTTGGAAGTCCTCAGAAAGAAAGGTTTCGAGGTTCTGCTGCTCGTGGACCCCATCGATGAGTACGCCGTGTCGCAACTAAAGGAGTTTGAGGGACACAAGCTCGAGTCTGTCTCGAAAGAAGGCCTCGAGCTCGAGGAGACTGACGAAGAGAAGAAGGCGCACGAGGAGGAAGTCAAGTCCTATGAGGACTTGTGCAAAGTTATCAAGGACGCGCTTGGGGACAAGGTCGAGAAGGTCGTTGTATCGAACCGTATTTCTGACTCTCCTTGCGTCCTGGTCACTGGCCAATTTGGTTGGTCGTCGAATATGGTGGGTTCTCGTCTTGGACTGAGAGGTCCAGAAACTGATAAGACCTGCTGTCTATAGGAGCGTATCATGAAGGCTCAGGCTCTTCGTGACACTTCCATGTCATCTTACATGGCGTCAAAGAAAACTCTTGAACTGAATCCTAAGAACCCGATTGTCAAGGAGCTCAGGCGAAAGGTTTCAGAGGACAAGGCTGACAAGTCGGTCCGAGATTTGACCTATCTCCTGTTCGAGACGGCCCTCCTCACGTCGGGCTTCTCCCTCGAGGAGCCAGCGTCCTTCGCCAAGCGGATCAACCGTATGATTGCGTAAGTGCTGTGCTCCTACGTCGATTTATGACTAAGAGTTTCCCGATCGATTCTAGACTTGGTCTCGATGTCGACGAGGAAGAGGAGGCAGCACCTGCCGCTGTTGAGGAGGTGACCCCAGCCGAGACGGAAGGCGCTGCTGCGTCCGCAATGGAGGAGATCGACTAGAAGTGCACGGACTTGGCTATTCGAAGGGGTTCTGTAATAAAACTGACTGTTTACTGCCTGTGTATTACACTCTCACATTCACTTTTCTACATAATTCTCTCCTGCATCACCATCTAGCTATCCAACAAAAGAGCTTCTTCTCTGGACGTCTATTTTTGACGTGCTGAGCGCCGTCTCGAGTGATCGTAATTTGATGGACGCCACGCTCACACAACCGAGTATGGGAATGACGACGCGAGGAACATCCATTGTCATTAGTATGGCGTATAGACAGGGCAAATGGTCCAGGGTATTCGCCAAGCCGAACGATGAGAGTTCTACTTCCTCTCATCAACGGTACCTGTTCATGTATCCAGGGGTGCCTGCCACGTCTTCGATGCCTGGAACGTGATTTCACCGACTCGTGTTCTATGGCCAAGTACAGCTTTGTCCGCGTGCGATCCTCGTGTTTCGTCCTCGGCGCGAACCTAGCAGATTGCATACTCGGCTCGCAAATTTCCCGTGTGAGTCCCTGCCAATAGCGCAAGCGGAGTCATAGTTCGCATCGGAAAAAATAAGTCGACGTCTGAATGAAGAAGGAGACATAATAGGGTTACTCGGGCGACGCTGTAAAACGAGGCTCAGAGGCGGGCCATTGTTCGCTATATTTGTTATGATTTGTCAGCAACGCAGGCGGGGCAACGTGCACCGTTTTTGACACGCGGTATCCTTACTCTCCCCCATTGTCCGCTTCCCTCTCATATAACTCCAGTCCCTCCTTTCCTGCCTTCTACTTTTCGACCCCCTACGCCCACTTGTAATTGCCAACTTCAACAACTCGGTCTGACAGCAATCATACTCCCCTCAAGTCTCCTGGTATCAAGTAAAGATCCACAATGCTCCCGAGCCCCATTATTGCGCCACAGCCCCGCCGTTTGCTCCCACAGCCGACGATTATTGACCCGTCAGCGCCGGTGTTACCCATCAACCTCGACGACCCGTTCATCGTGAGTGCTTTTGTTTGGTCTCTGCTTGCCTTATCCGATAGGCCTCATATCGCTTTCTTACGCACAGTGCCACACACCGGCCCCTAAGAACGCTCAGCTTCCTCGCCTCATGTCACCAATCCGTATTCACCACCGCACCAAGCGTTCACTGGTCCGTCTTTTCTGTCCGACCTCTGGACTCTTCCTATTGATTTATCGTGATTTTTCACTAATTTTTTTCTTTTTCGGCAGGCCTCGCAGTCTCCGACGCCTTGTAGCTCCATCAAGCGACAAATGGGCTGCAGTCCACGTACCCCACGCCGTCGTCGGCACAATATTCGCCCGGAAGCTATCATTGCACCCCGTGTGATTAACTTCGATTCACTTCCCTGGATATCCGCTTTGGAGGACCCCGAACTTACGGCAGATAACCCCTGGGACTCCGATCTCTCACAGCTTGCATCTGCGGAATATATGCGCACTCCAGGTCCTGTCCGTCGGCGCAAGTCTATCTACATTTCAAGAGATCGGACAGAACCTCTTCAGTCGTTCATCTCACCGCTGCCGACTGCCACATCGACGCCCCCACCGCGGTTTCCGTCGCCGTCGCGAGTTCAATTCGTTGGCCTAATGCCAATTATGACGCCTGCCCGGGCAGCAACCCGTTGACATTTCATGGTGTTGTCACATTGCGTTGCCCCCAACTTAGAAGTGCCTTTTAATCGCTCACCCCTTCATCACGTCACCATTCCCTTTTTTATCAACGGACTCTCCCATCATCTTCCTCGCAATCCGGATTTCTCCCGTGCCTCTCCTGCAAGTCAGCATCATCAATTGTGATCCTATTCAATCGCATATATATTCACCATCTTTTCACATTTCATTCATTCACATCTCACGATTTTTTCGATATACGTTTTCCCGTACTTGATCGTACGACGTCCATTCACCTTCGCCGTTCGTCATCTGTACGTTCAGCCTGTGATGTTGATAATTATTTCGTGCATTCATTGTGTGTCAACCGGGTTCAGCTGCACGTCCCCACTCTTCTGCGCCTGCATCTAACTATGATGTCCCCCATTCCCTCCCCTCATTGACAGCTTCCTTATAACGTGTACACGTATCACTGGCCTCTTTCTGCCCTCACGTATTCCTGTACAAGTTGTGTCTATACAGTGTGCAATAAAGTGTTGTGACAAACGGTTGATAATCTCACGATATCACAAACATCGGCCTCCCTCGTGCAACCAAACCGTGCGAGACAAACAGAAAACGGAGAAAAAATAAGTGAAAAATGAACTGCCCCAGTGAGGCTCGAACTCACGACCTTCCGATGAACATCACCTGATGGGATAACAGTCGGACGCTGTAACCAACTCAGCCATGGGGCATGTGTTCATTGGGGCACTCCTGACACATACAATATGGACAAAACTGGCATCTCGGATACATACCGAGAATGCGCAAACGTCCCGTCATCACCGACATCAAAACTACAGGGATACTGCCAAACATGTCTCCGGATTCCGGGAATAATGTGGGTAAGGTACCCTTCTAGCTTGTGTCAACCAATGGTCATAAGTTCCTCGAAGCATTTGCAATTGAAAGTGAACGAATAAGTGATGGTTACAGGTCATCCGTAGAGCAACTAAAAGGCACAATCCCTTATGTGATTTTGTTCAACCCTTTCGATGAATGGCTTTTAGGTTATTACGCCCACCCGAATGGTGACCTCGGGATGATCTAATATCTTTGCGAAACCCAACCTCCAAAATCCTGACACACGCCTAGGCCGAAGTAATTTGTGCCGACGCTCGAGAACACGCTTCAGACACGAATTTCTCCATGAACTGAACCAGCGTGTCCGTGTCAGCTTCCGTGACAGCATTATAGAGGGATGCACGGATGCCTATTTATGCATTGGGATCGATGAGTGCCGCTCAAATTGCGGAGGGATGGAATGTCTACACACCTCCGACCGACCTATATATTGCCATCGAAACAGTGCGGCAGACGTCAAAAAGTCTTCGAAGGTATCCACACTACAGAACCTCTTACCGATGACCCTTTAAGCCCTTCATACCCGCCTTCTCTGCGCCTTCAAGGAAGCGTGCTTCGGCGCCATCACCGAGAACATTGAAGACGATATTCATCCAACTCAATGACCCTGCTTGCACCCTGCCTTGGAACACGCCAAGCTCTTCGCCTGCCCGTATGGCCGCGTACACCTTTTCGGACTTCCTTCGGTTGAGCGCCTCGTAATACGCGAGCCCACCCAATTCCTGCATGCGCTCGAGCACGAGCCCAGTGACGTAAATGGAGAGTAACGGCGGGGTGTTGTGCAAGCTCTTGCTCTGCGCAAGCGTCCTGTATGACAGACACAGCGGAACGGGGATCGCCCCGAGCTTCGCCGCCGCGTCGACGTCGACGAGACAGTCCTGCCGCACGATGAGAATCGTCAGCCCCGCAGGACCGAGGTTCTTCTGTGCGCCGGCAAAGATGACGGCGTGGTCGCCGAGATGGGGAATCGGGCGGGACATGAATGAGGACGAGTGGTCGCCGACGAGCGGGAGGAGGCCGCCGGGCTCGCGGGGCAGGCGCCCGAAGGGGAAGGACGTCTGGGTGGTGGGGTCTGGCGAGAACTGGACGCCGTCGATGGTCTCGTTGTCACAGTAGTAGATGAGGGCGGGCGCGGGCGAGAAGTTGAACTCGCCGTGCGGCGGCACGTTGTCGAAGGACACGCCGTCCTTGGAGTACCTGCGGGCGTCGACCGCGACGTTCACGCGGGCGCCACCGCAGAGGCGTCTGGCCTCGTCGTACGCCTTTTTGCTCCACGAGCCCGTGAGGGTGTAGTCCATGACGCGCTCGTCGTTGGGGATGTCCGGATAGAGTAACCTGTGGCGCGCGAGGAGGTTGAGTACGACGGCGGAGAACTGAGCGGTCCCGCCGCCCTGGGTGAAGAGGATGGAGTGCGTCGGGGGGACATCCAACTGGGTCCTGACGAGTGACTCGACGTGGCCGAGAAACGCGACGAATTCCTTGGAACGGTGCGAGAGCTCGGCGATGCCGATGCCCGTATCGTTGAAATTAAGCAGCCCCTGCGCGGCTTTCTTGAGCACTGGCTGAGGAAGGGCCGAGGGGCCTGCTCCAAAGTTAATCACACGAGAGGTGGGCATCGTTGACTCGAAAGCGTTGGATAGTCGGACCAAGATCAAATTTGAGGTATTTGATTCTGCCGTCAACGTCGTGAGCTGGAGACCGACCCAGGGCGGATACCGTGATAATGGTGAAGAAGGCCAAAAATAAGGGACTCGTCGCCCAGACTCAAGCTCCCGCTCCCAAAGCGATCGCTTTCCCCAGACTTTCGGAGAAGAGTCACGTCCGGTGTCAGACCTTTGTCGAGGACCAGGTGCTACTGCTAAGCGTGCGTCTTTATCCGTATATTACGTGCCCCTGCCGACCCTGACATCCGGTCAGGACGTTCTGAGTCCAGCAGAATGCCGGACCTTTGTTAACTTCGTTGACAATCAACCTCTCGAGCTGACTCCGTCCAAGAAACGTGGGGAGGCAGTTAGAATTAGTCGTAAGCCTTCAGACCGTCACTCTCATCGACAGTAAACGAATAATAAGGCTGGCACCGTCGCAGACAGGGTTTCCATCTCTTCACCTGAGTTTGCGGATCATCTATGGTCCATCCTAGGGCCCCATCTACCGTCGTTTCCATATCCCGCCTCGATGAAGCAGCCAGATTCAAATGCTCGGGCAGCCCATTCACTAAACTCGAACATTCGACTTTACAAATACACACCATCGCAGCATTTCAACCCTCATTATGACGCCTCCGTACCCGATGCAAAGACCGGTGCTGTCTCGGAATGGACACTGCTTATATACCTCACTGGTATTGAGGATGGTGTGCAGGGCGGCGAGGTGTGTATTTCTGGACCCGTCCGGACCTCTGCTTAGGTCTTCTCGTAGACCGTCTTCTATCCAGATAGCAAACCCAAAGCCTCGGAGGCCATAGTGGCACCGCTAACGCGAGGTACAGCACTTCTTCATAGGTAAGTTATACTTACTACAGTATGGTTCGGCATAGATAGAAGCTGAAAATTTCTTCTCCTAGGCACGGCAACGAGTGTCTCCTTCACGAGGGATCTCAGGTCCGGAGTGGTACTAAATACGTCCTTCGTTCAGATATCATGTTTATGAATACGGTGCTGCCGATACGAGCCTAACAAAGAAGAGGCTACCTTTTACTCTTTTTTTTCCTCGCTGGCATGCCAGCCTGGACCATGTCATCATCTCGATCTCGGACATCCTTATCCTCACCCTCACCCTTTCTCCGCTTACGGTGTCCCTTTTTTCCGCCTTCTTCCCTAAGCTCCGTGGCTGCCAGTCGGCCAGCCTCGTCTACCCTTTCACGCAATAAAGCCATCTCTTCCTTGTCTGTAGGCCACAAGTCCATCTTTTTGTTGATCACTGCTTCAATGCGCTGGATCAGTTCAACGTCGTATTGTGTGACGAGTGTTATGGATTTCCCGGCACGACCTGCGCGCGCTGTGCGACCAACCCTGTGTATATAGTCTTTAGAATGTGTGGGGATATCAAAATTGATGACGACGTCCACGGCCGGAATGTCGAGGCCACTTGGAAAGAAGTTCAATTTTCGTCATCAATTCTGACCCCCACGTATACAGGGGACTTACCGGCTGGCCACGTCAGTAGCTACCAGGATCTTCCTTGATCCGCTCTGAAATTTACTGAGAGAGCCGAGGCGATTACTTTGACTCAGCTGTCCATGGAGAGGGATCGCGGCAAAGCCTAGATTACGCAGCACGATGGAGAGCCTGGACTGAGCTCGTAATCCGCAGATGCACTCGAAAGGACGGCAGACGTACCGTTGAGAATCATGAACAGTTCGCGTAAAGACGATGATAGAATTTTGAGCCAAGGAATTTGCAAGGTAGACGAGATGAACGTCCTTTTGCGACAGGGGTATAAAAAGGTAGTACTGCAGCAAGGTAGACACCGTGGAATACCTGGCGCGACGAAGAAGGGAGGGTGAGGCCCGCGGAGGTCAAGTGGTACGGCAGACTCCTTACTTTGTCGACACCTCCACTCGGACGGGATTTGACAAGCTTGCACGCTGGAGCTTGGCGACCTTGGTGGTCATCGTCGCGGAAAATAAGTACGTAGTCCGCTCCCTCGGTATGGCCTTGAGTATGGCGTCGATATCCAGGCCAAAGTCCATGTCCAACAAACGATCCGCCTCATCGAGGACCTTGGGAGGGCACGGGTTCAGCTGGCTGCGCGTAACGCACGAGGAAGAGCCGACTGAGCGTTGCTCACCAGAAACCGGAGGCCACGCAGACTGAACCCCTTCGTATTCTCCAGGTGGTCCTTCAGCCGCCCAGGGGTCGCAACGACGACATGTGGCTTCTTAGCCAGCGCAATCGATTGTGTCACCATGTCCATTCCGCCGACGACGACTATACAGCGTACGCCCATAGCCGAACCAAGCGCTTCAAATTGCTGAGAAATTTGGTAGGCTAACTCGCGCGTCGGTGCAAGCACGCACGCAAAAAAGCCCCTTGGCTCATCCCATAGCTTCTGAAGGATGGGTAGTGCGAACGCAGCCGTCTTCCCGGAGCCGGTGGAGGCTACACCGATTATGTCTCGTCCTTCAAGGGCAGGGGGAAGAGCCTCGGCCTGAATATCTGTTGGAGTTTTGTAATTAAGCCGTTCGATGGCCTCTAGAAGAGGCTGTATGAGCCCGAGTGAGCTGAATGATGCCTTTTGCTTTTGAGAGGTGCATGCTTCCTCTGGCTCTGGCGTTTGGGAACTTGAAGCCATTGGCATCTCTCGCTCTCGCTCGCTTGGCGCCGGACGGGGTAAACTGTATGAATTATGTAATTTACATTGATGCGCCCCCTCCCATCCCGACGATGAATGTACTCCGACCACCACCCCTGGGAAGTATAAGCACCTTCTCCGCTCCATGAACCTGGTGTGTCTCAGTGTTAGGAAGCGCTAGTGATCCCATGGTCATCTCTCCTGCTAGAGGTTTGGGTGAAACCACTACTTTGGGTAACGATAACTCCCCGTGATGTAGTGCAATCAGTGTCACCGGAATGGTCAAAGTCGACCCATCCTACGCTTAATTCAGCTCCCCCAAAATCGATCACTTTGACGCATACACACCTCAGCTTTGAAGTCCCCACGCTTTCGCCCACTTATAAGCCAGTCCCGCACCATCTCTTCGATGTCAAACCTCATCTCGTATGATTTCCGGCCCGAGTCTAGTCTTGTGCCCCAGTGGAAGGAAGTATGAATAGATATCAAAGCCGGAATAGGTTGTCCGGCATATAGGGGGGGTAATTGATTTTTTGACTCAGGGTCTGCCGAGAACCCTGTTGCTACGATGCGGAAATGCACTGCAGCAAGTATCTGTGGTATTGCAACTTGTGTAAGAACGTGAATAAATTCAAGAGTGAATGGTGAAAACTTGCGTCCATAAGTGGTACCTCAACTTGAATGCGTATCTCTCGCCATGGAGTGTTCCTCACGACAGTTAGCCTGTCCTTTACTACCATCTGCGGATGGATAAGGATAAGCTTGTTGTTTCTTCTCATGACGACTCGGTATGTGTCATTGGGTAACCCACCTCTCTAACTCGGGATAGGATCTCCTTTGAAGCCCCGTCATCTTTGGATGTCGGGACTTTCAGCTCACCAGTGATACCATAGAGTTCAACCCAAGATGGATCACTTTCGAGAGCTTGAATCATTTGTGCAATCAAGCGATTGCGATCGGGGAGATGTTGAGGAAATTCGTTCAGAGCTTCGTCAAGAGCTTGCTCGAGCAAAGCTTCAACTTCTGATAATCAAGGTCAGACAAATCGTTCAGGGACGAAACTTATCCCTACCATCTCGTAGCATTCGATACTTGATGCATAGACTCAACGGCTCAAGTACTAATATAAATTAGTCCGGATAATGGGCAATATGATGCGCAGATCTGACCTCGGTCATGCTGTGAGACAAGTTCGAACAAAAAATGTGCGGGACGTGCAGGGGTGATGGTCTAAAAAGTCGTAAGTGACATCTGCGGTGCCGTACGTTTGGGGACGGACAATGATCTCTCGCGTTTGTGAGAGCGTACCCGAGATGGAAAGCCCTTTGTCGTCGTTCGCGTGTTCCAAGGTAGCTGACCCTACGCGGATGTATTGCTGCGTGGTCGCTGATATTGTAAACTTCGAAAACAGTCTAAAAATATGTGAGATTCCGAAACAGCACTAGAATGCTCCCATCGTAACCTCTTGCCCCGGAAGAAATCCTGAACGTTGACGGAGATTGGTAGAGATGCCTGCACCCTACTACTCTGCGAGAGACTGCGATTGACAGGTGGATCCCTTTTCGTGTTATACGTCACGTGGATAGAAATTTGCTTTAATACGGACTATGAGAGCATGTCCACCCAAGCGGCAAGAGTCAGATACTAACCATGGTGTGGTACGCTGAAGCATCACTATGGGGTATTAATACTGAAATTTCAGAATGTTCAGCCAGATCCAGTACTGAAATGCTATCAGTTGCGCATTCAAGAGTTCCCAAGGGATCTGACAAGTAATACTTAGCAATGTGGTTGATAACACTCTGGGGCTCACCATTGCCGTACAACGTAGACGCTTGAAAGCGAAAGGTGACGCCTCGTGGTCCAGAGAGCTTGAGCGTGGCCTTCAGTACGTGGTTTCTACCGGAAGAAATGACAAGCAAAAGTTTAGAGGACATTCCCGGTCCCAATTCGACTGCAAGAGACGAGTTTAAAACAGCTTTGTTATTACTTCTCCCTACTTACCAGAGCGGGGCCGTCTCAACCGAACATCGAAGGCATGCGTATCCTTTACGAGCTGAATTAGAGTGGGGGCAGCATGCTTGGTCCGTGAAGCTTTGTTGGAGCTCTTGGGGGTTGTTTGGTGATTCCACTGCAGACGGAGATTTGACATCACTACTTCGGTCTGTTCTAAAACATAGGTCCCCCACGACGAAGACTTGGATAGAGTAAATGGCTCGAGTCCTGAACGACCTCGAGGACAACATACAGGACAAAACAACCGGAAAGTTGAAGTTCCAGGCTCTAACGCCCCCACTTCGGCGCAAAATCGAAGCTTCTCGGACTCTCGGCCAGAGAAGCTCACGGTGATCTCATTTGCTGGGAGCGGCTTTTTGTGTGGCTATAATAAGATAGAATACTCTCGAGGACATGATATGCACTTACGCACGGCAGCGAATTGCGCACCGAAACATGTAGGAAAGAGCCGTCCTCATCCTCTGAAGGCACCGCAGCTGTGTCCACAACTCGGACGGAGAGAGCGGGATGCTCAGGATATGAGCACGCTGAATCAGAAACTCAAGTGAGACCACTGATAGGGCCAGGGGTGAAAAGGACTACAAACGTTCATCGAGACTTTCGACAGCCAGCTTTAAGGACTCCACTAGATTCGCTATGTATGTTGGACTGTCGTCTTGGCGCGTCAACGATTCATCGACTGAGCCATTTGACCATAGTTTGAGGTACTTGAGGACAATATAAACCCATTGTTTATCTCTGTTGGTACCCGCAAGAGCATAGACGTTGATTGCCTGCGACAGCATGTAAGACTCTAATGAAGTCCAGTTATGTGGCGCGTAATGAGCTGGCAAGGACGAATACGTTTGAAGGCCAGGAGCCAAACGACCTCGATGACTAGAGGTGACATCCGTAAGAAGGCCAGAGGAACAACTTTTATCACTAACACATCCAATGCTGCGAGGCTGCCGTGTAGCTTCACCGCAAACTTCCGACGCCCTGCCTTCACGTAGGCATCGATTGCGCGGTTGGTCCGTTTGATGTACAAATCATAGAACGCGGTCTGATTTCCTAAGCACTCCAGGAGCTCGGGATTGCTAATGGTGTGCGATTGTCGCCTCGACTTGTCTGAAACGACGGGAACGCTAGGCAACGACAGCGAGAATGGTGGCCTAGACGGCAAAAGACGTATTTGTATCCCGACGATGTCCAACTGGAACTATGTCGGCAATCACACAAAACTGAAGCGAGGAAGTCTCACCTGGTTGCGTACTAGGTCAAGTAGCTCGCCTTTGCAGGCATTGAATTGGTTCAGCAAAACACCCTCTAAATTGGTGTCTGTTGCCCAGATATCAACTTGTTCCACAGCGCTGAGAGCCGAAGAGTAGGTCCAAGATTCGATGAAGTACGACGGTAGAATGACCTGATGTAGAGTACACGTGGTGTGAACGAACGGATCAGTAAGCTGTCGACTTACGGTGACATCACGCAGGTGTCTCCCAAAAGACGTAAGGAACATCGTGACTTTATTGCAAACATCAGCGAGTTTGCCCATCTTTCCAAGGAGGTTGCATTGCTTTGCGAGCATGTATATACGGAGGTCGAAAACGGATACAGTATTTGCCAAAATCAGGTCACGATATGGCTTTTTGGGAATCGAAAGAAGAGGCAGGGTGTCATCTCTGGAGTCAGGAATGATGAGGGTGCCGAACCAGGACAGATTCTTCTCCATGAGTACATGAGCGAAGGACGATTCCAGTTCGTCGTAGCACCGTAAAGCATCTTCGGAGAGATTCATTCCCTCGAATGACATGGCCAAACTTTCCTGAGCAGGCCGAGGCGTGACTGACCGTTGATAATGAGAGATGGGGTCCACTGCACCTTCAAAATGAAAAATGTGCAGAAATTCCATCCAGGCATTGAGTGTTGGCTCTCGGACCGCTTTACCTCGTCTTCCCTCTGGGACACGGCCGCATCGAATGCAGACAGTAGCCCGTCCTTGACCTTAGAAAGTAGCTCAGCCCAGGCGGCAGGATTGTCCTTGGCTATGGGCCACGCAAGTTGTACGCATCTACAAACAGTTAAAATCACAATACTGCAACCGTCGACCTAACGATACGCACCTGTCCCGTTTGTCCGTGTTGAAGTCTGCCCGTATCTTGTCGAGTACGTTGCTCTTTATTTGGAAGAAATTCGTCGCAACATTTCGGGTATCAGACCGGACGACGTGTACGATGATCCACTCCTGGTTCTTGCGATGACTCAAGGACGTTTGCCAGTCTTTGATCTGCCTTTTGACAGTAGTTTTATAAACGTCGCTGTCCTGTTTGAAGGGGAGTAAGCTATCAGACGAATCGACGGAGCCGGAGTTTTACCTCACATATTACGACATAGATGTTTAGCAAAGGTTTCTCAAGAAGAGAACACGGAACTTGAGAGGTGTTCTCGTCACGAACTGTGTTCAGAGGAACGAGCTGGAGTTCAAGTTCCTGAATTGTCCTAATCGAAGGACGCGTCTGCGGTTTCCAGTGTATACTCCTGAGTGGGAGTTGAGCTGATAGTGCATCGCGAAGTTGTGTCCACTGCTCCGAAGAAAGAAAAGACGGGAGTGCAGAATATGTGACGATGACGCGTTGCGTCGACATGGTCAGGACAGAATATGGCTACTTTACAGGATTCTAACGGGACTACTTCGCGGCTTATCGGACCGGCGAACAACACCTGCCCGTCCCTCTGCATATCCAAACCAAATTCCCGCTACGAGGACAACGTGGGCTACACCTAACACTGCGGAAGACCGTGTAGTCGATGGGTACACGTTCCACGCATACTCAATAGACCCAACGATGATAAGCCTAACCCACACATCAGAGTTGCTCAAACTTGGAGTCGTCACGCACATACTTCAAAACGGTAGGATAGCGCGTCCTCCACGCCAACAATGGTACTTGATAGGCATACCACGAGTAAAATTGGTAATGTAGCGAGCGCGCGAATAGGATTCCGATCAGGTTGGAGGTCATGGCAATTGTTATGATCTCTAAAGTGTGCTGTGAGTATACGATTGACTCGGACAATCCCCTGCGTTACGGACCATCTGCAGTAATAGGAACTGGACTCGCAGGACGGTTTGGCTGCTGTATGGCTCTGTTGAGGACCGCCATCGCTCCTCCGGCGGTTAGGCACCATCGGAGTCCGAACGCAGCAAGTACTGAGGCATGTCCGACAAGTAACGCCTTTGCGAAAATTGGGTCTAGGAATCTGTCTTCACTTAAAAACCTCCAGTTGACGGTCCATTTGTAGAGGAATATGCGCCCAAAGTCAAAGGCATTCTGAATGTACGGCAACGGGTACTCGAGAAGGAATGGATGTGCTATTAGTCCTTGGACTGAAAGGATCGTCAAGCAAACCCGTATGGTAGTGGTCAGGCCGCGTTGTTTGACCAAGACAACAAGAAACGCCGGAAGATATAGCAGGACGGACATCTTGACTGAAAGGGCGACACTGCAAGGGAGCGTCCGTGGCACTGCGATGAGCATACGACAGACTCTTACCTTAAGAGTAACGTGGCGAGATCAGATTGACCTCCACCAAGCGCAAGGATAGAAAGTTGAGTGAGTACTACTGCCCACACATCGTTGAAAAGGCGTAATACATATATCGAGTGAAGCCTTTTGCTCAGTGGCAGCAGGAGCAAGATCCAATTGGGAACGCGGCCTGCCTTGCGATAGATTGCGCAAGAAAGGATCAGAGATACTGAATATAGGAAGGCATAGACTTGCTGAGATAGCGCCAGATTTCGGCCTCCATCTGTGAGTCTGTACAGAAGTGCATGGATGTAAACGTGTCCTGCGGGATATCTACGGAAATCATTCTCATCTCTGACACCTTTCCCCATGGATTATATAAAGTACACTTACACTAAGGGCCCAGTCGGCCCGGAGATTGCAGAATAGTCTCGCTCTCCGTCCAGATAAACTTTGACTTGCTGCATATAAGTTTCCCAATCAATCTCCGTAACTGAAAGCTAATCTGTGAGGGTTGGACACGACAAATGGTGGTGATTTCGCACATGGAACAAAGTGGACAATTAGCTGTGTGAGGGCTACATCTGCGACGACAACTAAGCTTGCGAGGGTCCAAAAGAATTTGGGATCGAAGAGAAGTCGCTTCGATAGTTGTAGGACAGAGGCGATCGTGATGGATGAAAGTCCGGAGCGGGATGGGCCAGGCTGGCCGGGAGAGGAGTGAGTAATACGTGGATTCGCCAGCTCAAATACCTGTAAGGGTTCGGGGGAGATGGGTCACTGATGAGTCCGGAGACGCCGAGTCGGTCACCTCGTCGAGTGTTCCCACGAGAAACGTGATCCTTTTCATTACATCCACCATCGACCACTCAGACGGACCTCGAGCTCAGAGGAATTGGACTCTGGCGACCGCATGCGGCGTTCCCGACCGCTTGCCGAGGCACATCCTGAGCTCCTGGTTATAGACACACCAGGTTTATCTCGCGAGTACCGCGTCGAAAACTGGCATTCTGGTGGCCTGCTATGGATTTCGGGGGTTGACGTATTCTCAGTGATACTAGTTGGGCTGTTATGGCCTTCGGTGCGTTCCCTCATGTCTATTTCTTCTCTGGGTGATTCACAGCGCTGGCTAGGTGAAGGCGAATACAGCCCTAATGGTTACAACGGGAATAGGGCTCGGCCTGCTTGTATATAGAAAGGTTACACAGGTCCTTTGGGGTACGACTTATAGCAAAATGACTCCTGCCAACTGGATTGACGCCTCCCCCTAGAGTCTGTCCTTGTTCTCCCTTCTTATGGCATTCAGCTCGAAACGCATCGCGGACTTCCCTCT
>Ga0137397_10000460_pt1 | contig 27931 bp, 50 predicted proteins | sample czorhiz116metaG_FD_106658 | JGI IMG/M metagenome (GOLD analysis project Ga0137397, IMG submission 106658) | Vadose zone soil microbial communities from Angelo Coast Range Reserve, California, USA - czorhiz1.16 metaG | ecosystem: Environmental > Terrestrial > Soil > Vadose zone | place: USA... | reverse complement strand
TGTAATTACATGCTATTTGTGATTAGACCTTGGGTCTTAACACTGCTGCCTTCTCCCCCATGGTGCTGTGACTATCGTTGTGTAACGTGTACTATTGCGAGATGACGAGCGCGAGTGAGTCGCGCCAGGTGACTAGGTTCAGTTCGGTGGGAACGTATCCTTTTGGAGGGCACGCGATGTGGTGGCACTCACGAGGGCCGCCCGTACGTCGCCTTTCGCTCAAGTTTTGTGTAAGGGCAAACCGCTGAACAAGCGCGCTCTGTGACGTTGCAAGGGGTAAGTTTGTGCGACGTTTGTGTTTTGCCGATGGGTGGGCCTGCCACTTTGTGAGCACGTGAGGTCCCGAGATGATCTTGAAATGATGAAGCATGTTCCACCTGGACAGCTCTTGATGTATTCCGACAATAGCTGAGGCAAGAGAAAGTCTCTGGGGCAGGGCGAATTGATCCGTGATAAGAATGGGACCAGTCGACGTTTAAAGGTCGGTGGGAGAAAACGAAGACGTCGTTGCATTGTAGAGGACTTGGAGGACGGAGGAACTTACGAACTCGGGAGAGCGGTGATTGGAAAAAAAGGAACGTGAGGACATGATGCCTCGTTCGCCCGGGAAGGCGAGGTCAAACGTCGAGATCAAAAAAGAGGCAGGTCAAAGTCTGCTTTGGGTTTTCGGCAGAACTTCACAACCATGGGGAAACGACTCGGGAATCCATTGCGAGTCCATTGCGAGTGTTCAACAAGGGTTTGGCGGTGTGGACAAAGCGACACATGCGAGAAAACACAGGGTCTACAACTCGAGGTTTAGAATGTTCATTGCGGCAGCAGCAGTTACGGGAGCAAACGAGTAAAATTTGCGGCGGCACCAAACCCACTGCAGAGGCCGCGCCTGTGCCCACGGCAAGAACATTAGAACCGAAGCTGGCAGCTGCTGCTCCTGTGATGCCTGCACCGGCGGCTGTTACAGTTGTGGGAACTGCTCCGCCCATGGCCACGCTCTGGAGAGTTGCGAAAAGACTTCCAGCAATGACGTTACCGATACCGGCTTGCGCGCTAGCCGCAATTTAGCCTGACATTTCTGAGGAATCGTTCGCTGGGCCACACATGGTCGGCGGGAGGAACATACCAGCGATGGGCCCGGCAGCACCGAAGCCAATAGCACCCAGACCTGCGGTGGGTGCGACAGGTGTCACGAGGGGGCGGACAGTTGCGCCAGCGGCGCCTACGGCCATGGGGAGCACATCTTAACGCGACAAAGCCTCGGGCCGAGGAGCGCGAGAGCGAGCAGGGTGCCATTCACGCACCCCGGTGAGCACTGAGCGGATATATATCCTCTTTTATCGCAGTGCTGAGAGCTCGAGGGCCAGTGACCGGTGCAAGACCAATAAACTCGATCGAGTTGGCGACTCGTTGGCTGGGACGGTAAGCGGTAAGCGAGTGCCAACTGGGCCGTGATGGCCGCGTGTAGTTGACAGGACACGTGACACGGTCAAATTGCAAACGGCCGCGGTGGACAGTTCCCCTCCCGCTATTAATTGCTGCGCTGGCGAGCCCCGGAGTGCATCGAGAGTCCTGTGCCCATATTCCTGTCCAGCCAATACAGCATCCGCCCTCTTTTTATCTGTAATAGTAAGTTGACCGACTCTCGAATCCTCCCTGTTGTTCTCCTCTCAGGCCACCTTCGCAGCGCATCTACATCCTCGATGCCCGGTCAAAACCATGATGTATCCTTCACAACCGCTTCTCCTTATCCACCCACCTCAACAACATCTTCTTACGCCCGCCGCGCGTCGCATTACCCGCCTCGCCCCGACTCTCCGCCGTCGTCCGCCTTTTTCTCTTCGCACCTAGACGATGACCACGAAATGCAACCCACTCCCGACGCACAACGACACTTTGGATCCAGCACCTCTTTCCGGCGACACGGCGGTGTGCCGAACTCGCAGAATGCCGCCTTCGAGAGCATTCGCTCTGCTGTGATAGAAGAGGGCCCATCCGGTGTCTGGGACAGGTTGGTAGGCCTCGCCAAGGGTGTGAGATATGGGAGCACCCCAGAAGAAAATGGCTATGAACTGGCCCCAAAGGTAGACCAAACGCCGTCGGCCAAGTACTCGAGCTACGATGCCGAGGTGCGCTCCTCTCCTTTACGATACCCTAGTTCCTCTTTACGAAATGGATGTGGTAGGACGTCGTCGCCAAGTTCGGAACCTCCAGTACCCATGGCTTGACTGCATCTGTTATCCCCTCCCTTCGCGAGAGTTACGGCTACAATGAATTCTCGGTGTCAGCTCCGGAACCCGCCCTCCTCAAGTTTGCCAAATCGTTTTATGAGAGCCCACTGATCCTCCTCCTATGCGGAAGTGCGGTCGTCAGCGCCATCATGGGTAACGTCGACGATGCCGTCAGCATTAGCATTGCCGTCGTCATTGTCCTGACAGGTGCGCAATTCCGACCCCTCTCTTATGTGGCTCTCAAAATGAGAACTTTCCCCCCTAGTTGGCTTCGTACAGGAACGACGCTCAGAACAATCGCTTGAGGCACTCAACAAGCTCGTTCCTCATCACTGTCATATCATTCGCGACGGCAAACAATCACACGTCCTTGCAAATGAGGTTGTCCCAGGTGACCTGGTCATCTTCACCACGGGTGATCGCATCCCAGCTGATCTGCGCATTCTCACCGCTGCCGACCTCGAGATTGACGAGAGTAGTCTGACCGGTGAAACCACGGCACGGCGGAAGGATGCTGCTCCGTGTGCCGAAGAAACTGAGATGGCCGAGAGGGCGTGCATCGCATATATGGGGACACTGGTTCGGAATGGCGCGTGTTTTCACACTTTTGTCCGCAAATTATTGACCACCTACCTACCATGTGCAGGTCGCGGTTCGGGGCTTGCCATTGCCACTGGGTCTCAGACCGAATTTGGTGTTATTTTTAGCATGATGCAGGATGTCGAGGAGCGGAGGACCCCCCTCCAAAACAACATGGATGAGCTGGCGAAGAAGCTCTCCATACTTTCCTTTGGAATCATCGGCGTTATCTGTCTCATTGGCATTTTTCAACACCGACCGTGGCTCGATATGTTCACTATCGGAGGTGCGCCCTTCTGGTGATTTTGGAGGATGGAAACTTATTATCTATATCCGACGGTTAGTATCGTTGGCTGTTGCGGCTATTCCGGAAGGATTACCCATCGTGACCACCGTGACGCTTGCCCTTGGCGTGCTGCGCATGGCAAAGCGCAAGGCGATCGTCAAGAAACTTCCTTCGGTCGAAGCGCTTGGCTCCGTGTCTGTGATCTGTTCCGACAAAACAGGCACGCTCCTCGTCCCTCACCTTCGCTCGTCGCGCTAAAATGTATTATTCAGGCACACTCACTCGAAATGAGCAAACCGTCACCGAGTTATACGCAGTCGACGAGCTTGTATGCCTCGACCCTACGGCACCCTCTCCACCCGCGCATGTCTCGCCTGCACTGCGCAAAACTCTCGAAGTTGGCGCTTTGTGCAATGATGCCAGCATCGTGCGCAACGAGAATGGCGAATATGTTGGACACGCAACAGACGTCGCCCTACTCAATGCCATCTCGGTATTCGGCCTCCCCGATCCGCGCCAGGTACGTAGCCTATCAACTCTATTCGTCCCAACTTTGCCGATGTTCCCCATCAGACCTTCAAGCGCGTGTTTGAACGCCCCTTTAGCTCAGAAATGAAGACCATGGCCGTCTCAGGAACGCATACTCCAACAAGCGCCATCAACTCTCATACCATGTACTATGTCAAAGGTAGCATCGACGCACTCCTCCCGCGATGCAAGTTCTATCACGTCGCGGAGGGGTCAACGCCCCCGCTTGACCCCAAAGTGCGGTCCGGGATCGCCGGCAAAGCTCAAGCTGTTGCGACGCGCGGGTTGCGCGTTATCGCAATGGCGTATTGTAGCGCCGAAGTAATCTTACCTTCCCGCCCATCATCGCCCGCGTTCAACAACGCTAACGGCTATACGGACAAAGAGAAGTCGGCGTCCCTCGTATTCGCAGGATTTGTCGCGATGTACGACCCACCGCGCAAGGGCGTGTCAGATGCAATCGCCCTCTTGCAGGGCAGTGGTGTGCAGGTCGTCATGATCACGGGCGACGCGGAGGAGACAGCGCTGTCGATTGCGAAGTCGCTCGGGCTGCGCGGTGCGACTAATCCGAACGCGTGCCTGACGGGTGCCGCCCTCGACCGGATGAACGCATCGCAGCTGAGCGAGCGTGTGGGCAGCGTGAGCGTATTTGCGCGCGTGAGCCCGAAACACAAGATGGCTATCGTCGAGGCTTTTCAGGCGCGGGGTGCCGTCGTGGCTGTGACGGGCGATGGGGGTTGAGTACCTTTTTTAAAACTATCTCGACTTTTTGGCATGATTTTTGTTGATGCTTTTGCGGTTTTGCCTTGCAGTGAACGATGCGCCGGCGCTGAAAATGGCGGATATCGGGGTGTCAATGGGCAAGAGTGGGACAGACGTCGCGAAAGAAGCTGCCGACGTTATCCTCGTCGACGATAATTTTAGCACGATCTTGCCCGCCGTAGAAGAGGGTGCGTCGCATTTATTTGATTATTGTCGGTTAATGATGCCCGTTGGCTGATCCTCGGTCTGATGTTGTAGGCAAGTCAATATTCCACAACATTCAGAACTTCCTCTCCTTCCAGCTTAGCACGGCTGCTGCGGCGCTCACGTTGATCACTTTGAGCACAATGTTCGGGATGACAAATCCGCTCAACGCTATGCAAATCTTATTCATCAACATTCTCATGGACGGTGCGTCGCATTCACGCCAGGCAACCGTCGAACTTGGTCTCATGTTTTTTCTCCACAGGCCCTCCAAGCCAGTCCCTTGGCGTTGATCCCGTTGATCACGCCGTGATGCGCAAGCCACCGCGGAAGAAGGACGAGCCAATTATCGACCGACGAATCCTCATGCGCGTCGTATTTTCTGCGACCATAATCGTTTCCGGCACGCTTTTCGTTTATTACTTTGCGCTCTCGGATGATCACATGTCGCGCCGCGAGCAAACGATGGTGCGCACTCCCTATCACCCTCCCACTCTGCAATACTCATAGTCGCTCTTATACCGTTCCGCGCAGACGTTCTCCTGCTTCGTTTTCCTCGATCTCGTTTCGGCGATTCAGAACCGCGGGATCGGCTGCGGGATCACTCAGAACCGGATGTTGTTGATCACCGTCGCAGTCTCGTTCCTGTCGCAGCTCGCCCTCGTCTATGTCCCCTTTATGCAGACCATTTTTCAGACGGAGGCGATACCAATGGACGACTTGCTCTTGCTCCTTGCGCTCGCGGCCTCGTCGTTCATGTTGCACGAGACCCGTCGAGGGTACGAGCGTTCGCTCAACCAGAGCGAGACGTACGCGACCGCGATGGAGGAGCTTGCATGATAGACGAGGGTATCACCATCATATGACGACCGTATCGTATCGGTCGATGCGGAGTACTGTACGGGCCATGGGAAGTGGCTAGTTCGATCTACTGTGTCCACGGCTGCGTTTTTTTGGTTGGACATATCGATCATCTCTGGAAGGGATGTACTACGGATATGTTGATGGTTGACTGAGTAGAACATCATACTAGTCATGGGAAGCCTTTTTCTGGATGTCAACTTATTTGAGTGTGAGTCCGAGTCACAAGTCTCTGGCGGCATGGCCATGGCCTTTACAATGCTATGTGCTCTCGGTCTTTGGACTCGTATGTATATCATTCTTATGTCTGTCTTACTGTCTTCTCGTTTTAAGGACGAGTGTCGTTGATGTGTCTTATCGAGCGCGTCGCCTCTAGGACTACAGCGCATACGGATGGCACGAGAACTGAGGGGGCGTTGAGAAACTACTCGACGCTATATGCGATGTGCTACGAAATTTTCTTGGGCCGATCATCGGCCTGCTCGGGTGGTAAATATGTGGCGAAACTGAATGATAAACTGGTGTGCTATGGTACGGGCGCACTCGGAATCCACTGCAAGAAGTAAATCTATTTGGCCGTATCATATCCATTCTAACCAATCGCGTACGTACTCGCGGCTGTGATCCGGTCTCACTTGCGATAGCCGCTTCCCAAGTCGACATACTAGCAATGGTCTCAATCCAATCTGCTAGATAATGTACTCGCCAAAATCAAATCTTTTGCAACTTTGTCTCTTGGAGAAATAGAACATTGAAACTCTCCCGGGTGTCTTGAAATCCGGACCGTGACCGTCAGCCCCGAGAAGCACTTATGAACGATGATCCGAAACGTACACAAGGATCCCGGTTCGAGCACGCATTGCAACCTTTACAGGGATCTCGCGGTCGTTCTTGTCCTTTGCTTTTGTGATGTCGAACATGGAGAGGACGGAGGAGGCAACGATGAACAGTGTCGCGTCCACGAAGTGACGTCCAGGACAGACCCTCCTTCCGACACCGAATGCGAGGGCAATCGTCGGATCGTCTTGGAAGCCTCCATCTTGGTCGAGAAATCGCTCTGGTTTAAATTCTTCCGGATCTGGGTATGTCTCTGGGTCGTGCAGAATTGCCCTGAGGCATCTCAGATGAATGCCCAGACTTAGTAGGTGGATAGAGATAGCGACCATACCAGGCGTTAGCTACCATTATGGTTCCTTTTGAGCCAAACGATTAAGTAAACTATTCAAGGGCAGAATGAACAAAATGGACAGACCCTTCGGAATGAAGAATCCCCTGTAGACATCATCTTCAGTTGACGCATGGGGAAGTCCTGAGAGTAATACTTCCATATTCATATTTGAACAATGTAGATGGAACACTCAAACCTATCGGAGCCACCATCTGCCATCTCATCAATTCTCTACATAAGGCTTCGATGTACGGAAGTCGGGGTCTGTCATCGAATGTCGGTAACCGGTCTCTTCCGATCACGAGATCGAGTTCTGCCCGCGCTCGTTCCTGCACATGTGGGGAAAGGATTAGGGCAAGGAACAGGGAGGACATTAATGACACAGTCTTGATCAAATTCTGTGAGTCAGAAAGAAGCGTGCCCGGGTCGACAAGAAACACCTACAGTGTCTAAACCAGCTGCGAAAAATTCCCATAAGTGTCGTGTACCTGCCTCATCCACGATATTATGCGTTACCGAAAAACATTGAGCCCAAGGTAATCTTAACGAACTCTTCTTTCTTTTGACGGTGTGACCCAGCCAAGGCCTCTATCTCCCGCAGATGCTCGCTCGCCAACGACTTCTTGGCAGTCCCCTCAAGCTATTCGAGGGTCGGTCTACGTAAATATTAGAAGAAGAGTAACAGCTGACCATAGCATCCTTCACAAAGTTGATGGGGTCGTTTTTCGTCTTCTCACTGAGCCTCTTGAGAATTTGTGCCAATGGTTTGTAGCTGAGCCATGGTACCCATGAAGGAATGAACTTCACTTGGGATGACAGTGAGGTGCTGGTAGAAACGGAAACGAATCTTGCCTCACAGAATGGGAGATTGTTCACCAAAGCTGCCCCAGGCATGAGGAGTGGTACTACCATTTCAAGGGCCTGAACTGGCGATGCTATCATTTCGTCACCCTCCTTCAGGTCATAGCCATACGTGAGAGACATGACAAGCTTTCCCTGAAGGCTGCATGATGGTTAATGGTGGTACGGCGTAAGGAAGAATGACAACTGACAATTCGATATGATGGCGGAATTCCTTCGGAGTCACAAGAAGCTGTTCGAGAAACCCAAGAGTGTTGTCCTGCATCATTTGCCTGTAGGACATGGTCGCACCAGGTCGAAGGCTGCGATCTAAAAGCTTTCTTCCTTCATGCCAATCTTCACCCATCCTGGCGTTAGCTAAGGTCCAATTCCAATCGGTTCTGGAGTTCCCACGTTATGAATATGATCTGAGATAACAACACCTCTGGCGCACATTTCCAGGATTGGCAGTGGAGGCCTATCAGAATAGATTTCCCCGCGCTTCTCAAGTAGATCCTTGATGGCCGGTGACGAGCACAACACAACAACGACTTGATCAAAGACACGGAGAGAAAGTATGTCGCCTTGGAACGCAAGCATCAGCTCGGGCTAGGGACTGTCACAAGAAAGTTGCCCATACCATATTTCTTCGACATATCTGCGTAGCCAATCCAAGGCGCCTTCTTCGGGACATCCAGTAAATTCCCTATTATTGGCCATGGTGGTGGACCAGGCGGATAAGGAAGCCCTCGCCGCCGTCTGTAGTCGCGGAAAGCAACAAGAAGGTAAAGGAATAAGGAGAATGCAAGGCAGTCGACTAGATTAATAAAAAGGAACTGCATGACGGAGTTGGTTGCTTGCAGAGGGAGGGGGGGTGATGCAATATAAGGGCCGATATATGGATGAGTTCGAGCGCGCGCAAAGGGCTTCGTCTGTAGTAGACGAACGATAACAGAGACTACTACAGTGTGAGCTGGAGTGACAAAGAACTGTGACTATGCTGCCTCACCTCAGTGACAGCGTGCGCGGATGGCACGAGAACTAAGAGGTCGTTGAGAAACTACTTGACGCTATATATGGCGTACCTAATTTTCGGGGCCGATGATCGACCTGCTCTGGTGGTAAAATTATGACAAGCGAATGTGTGAATGAGATACTAAACTGGTGTGCTATGGTACGGGTGCACTCGGAATCCACCGCAAGAGATATGTACTTATGTCCATTTGGCCGTGTAGCCGGGGTATCTTATCTAGCCATCGCGTGCATACTCGTGCTGCGATCCGGTCCCACTTGCGATGGGGGGATCTATATAACAGAATCTAGACTTCCTTGTGTTTTGTTTCACGTCGTTGAGCCATTTGAGCCATCGGATGAAGTTAGCAAAGATTTACGGCAACTTGTATTTGGAGTTGAATAATGATAGTCTCGTACCCAGACGTTCCATCACCAGCGGAAGGATCCAAACGGAGTCCGAAAAACAGATGCACAGATGGTTCTATCACGATCCCGCGTTTTTGGGTAGGTGGAGCACCTGGTCGGCCCTCATTTCTTAATGAATATACGCGCTAAGCAAAGGGAACAAAGGGAAGGGTTGTGGTCGTTACGGAGTATCTAGATGGAAGACTTGGGAAAAAAGGGGAATCCTAGTATGATATAGGGTCCCTACGTTGCAAATTCACCACCCGTTGTCGAGGAAGCTGCTGAGACGACCGAGACCATCGAGGCCAAGGGCAGCAAGAAGACCAACAAGCTGAAGATCACCGATGATCTTCGCACAACCATTGCGGATAAGGAGGACGATGAGTTGCCCAAAGATTCCACCGACGAGCACGAGGACTGGGTCAAGAAGTTCGACCATGACCGCACTGCATTAGAGACGGGTATTCAGAAGTATTCCCAGATACAAACACGTGGGAAAGAGATAGCTCACACAAGGCGAGTCGGACTTAGAAGAGCTCCAAAGCTAGGGTATAAGCGGTACGCATTGCCGAGAGGCTCACAGATGATCCTATGGGATAGAGATATGGGCGTATGAGAAGAAGAAAAAGTCAGCAACGGTAAAATCACGAGGACCTTGATTGTGATAGCGATAAGCTCGACAATGTCGAACTGAGTGCATCCGCCGGCACAACTAGAGAGACTTGACTCTCGAAGGCCACTGGTGAGCTCAGCAACGATTACGACAACCTCGTTGATAACGGGGCGCATCTGGCCTTCCGTCGCATTGGCAGAGGTAACATAGGCTAGAAAGGGTAGTAAGCGTGAGCCACGCGCAAAGCGCAGAGGGGGAGAGTAGCACGAACTGAGTGGAAGCAAGGCCCTCTCCAGGGCAATGTTGGTACTAGAAATAAGAGCTTTGGGATCTTGGGGTTGACTTTCAGATGTACGAACAGCGAGAGCTATAGTCCCAAAGAAGAGGAAGGAGAGGATAGCGATTTTGACAGGAGAAAGCATAGTCGAGCAGACGGAAGCGGCGGCGGCAGCACTTTTTTAAGAGCTGTGACTCGTGAAAGCGAAACGAAAGCGGGAGCGTTGTGGCTAGGGTCTGAATAGCAACGTGGTTTTGACAGAGAAGAGAAGAGATAAGAGGTTTTGAAAGGCCTTGGCATTTTTCGGTTGACTTCTTGGTTCTGTCCTTTCTTGAACCCTCGGTACCGAGATCACGTCTCAGAGGACGAGGACGGGGAAGTACTGTGAAATGAAATCATGTGCAAAATTGAGCATATCATCTTCACCCCGCATGCCTCTGACGCACGGCGAAGATCAGATCCAAGTCCCTACTACTTTGCGATACAAAGTATGCTGTGCATGTTTCCGTTACCCGCCAAGCTCCCGGATGCTCGGGCGTTCCCCGTCTTCAAGTTGTTGTAATGCCCGCGGCCGGGGCTTGACATCAACTTCTGGATCATTTCTCAAGTTCAACGGAATCCCGCCATCTGGTGCAAATGACGCGCGAGGGATATCCGACTACGTGCGTGTCTGCGGCGTGGCCACGTTTCGTCCAAACCCATCCTTTTGAAGGCAGCTTCCATGGTCATGCGAAAATCCGAAAGATTTTCACTGCACGACGCGCGCCATGAAAGCCTGAGGCCTGAGGCTTCTTTCTGACTGTGTTCGGCGTCAATCAAACTCCCTCTTCCTTTCGGGAGGGTTTCCCCTTACTTCTCCGTCCTAGAACTGTTTTCGCGGCCAGTCTTCACCTTCATGTGCCGTCGCTCTGTCGCTCAAGGGCGCGGCGGCCACTCGGAAGCCGTTTGGAGAAGTCTTAATAATGCGATCATGTACTTCAATCACTTGGTCAAGCCACAGGATCGGAAAGATCTCGTGCGTCTACATCTCCTCCGATTCATAGCACGCGGTGTAGCCGTTTGGCACTTGCTGTCGACCTGGCTTCAGCGCTGTGTACCCGTACCTATATGGGGGCATCGACCTCAACATCGACAAAGTCGGACTCATGATCGTCCAGGTGAAGAACTACCTGAACGTCCACGGGTACAAATTCGACTTCCGAGAGGACGCATTTCTGGAGATGGATCCCTTTGCCTGCAGCATGCTTGACGACTCGGACAAAGAAGGCAGAGGGTTTCCCATTCCCATTGTCCGGATCTTGTTCTTGTCCGGTAGGGATCGTGCGCGCACGGTCACTAGCAAGACATACAACCCGCCATCGGAAGGTGCCGCAACCCTCGGAGAAGATGGACGGCTCACTCTTCACATCCTACAATTACGTGTGTTCGGAAGTCAGTCCAAAGGTCCTTCGACCGAGAGAGTTGTATCGCATCGAATGCAATAATGTCATCTGGGATCTTGATCTGAGAGTTCCAAACTAATCTGGCAATTGCATCATCTGCACGCCACGATCTCCAAAGCGTGACAAGGGGTGGTGCAGGGCCGATGACAATTGCAGACGCACGAACTATGGAACGTGATTTTTCACATTCAATACAGGCATCGCGCGTGATCTTCGCCGCATGACAATTCTTCGATAAATTTATCCTGTGAAGATCCAGTCAGTCACCGGAGGTCGGAGTCCCGGTTGGCAGGCTTTGCGGTGACCGGGATGTACTAGTGGCGTTGACTCGGAGACATGGGCCAAGGCAGACGGAACAAAGTGAAGGATCGGGATATGGACTTCATTACGGTGACTGTCTAGAGGGCAAACTTTGGTCGAAAACGATTACAGAGGAAGCGATTGCCAAGTCCTTAACTACGAAGAAAGAAAGGGGGTATATAGTTCCTATGCTAGAGAATTACCAAGGCCAAGGAGGCCGCCGAGACAAAGGGCATTAATGAGATCACCGAGGTGAAGCTTAAGAATGAGCGCTAAACAACCGTTGCTGATGAGGAGGACGATGAGTTCCCCAACGAATCCGATCCCGCCGACAAGCATAAAGACTGTATCAAGAAGTTTGACGACCATAGCGCTACACAAAGGACGGGCATTCAGAAGTATTCACAGACATTAACGCGGGGGAAAGTGATGGCTCACACAAGGCCACCTCGAAGACCTCCGAGGTCAGAATGTGAACCGGAAACAATGTCAAGTGCTTCGAGAATGATCTATCGGATAGAAATATGAGCGTACGAGCAAAGTTGGTAACGGAGAGATCATGAGGACCTCAAGCGTGACAGCGATAAGCTGGAGTATCTCGCCCCCGGTGCAGCCACAATCAGAGAGGGTTAACCCTTTAAGGGCATCGACGAGCTCAAAAAGGTTTTCGACAACTTTGTCGATAACTGGACCAATACAATCAGCTGTTGCGTTGGCAGAGGTAATATGGGCTATGCAAGGACAGTAAGCATGAGACGCGCGCGATGTGCCGAAGGAGGAAGTGGCACGGACTGAGAGGAAGTAAGGTCTGCTTAAGAACAAGATTGTTACTAGCAATGAGAGCCTTGGGGTTCTGGGGTTGTTGGCCCCGAGAGGTAGGAGTAGCGAGGGCTAGAGTCGCAAAGGAAAGCAAGGCAAAGAGAGCGATTTTGAGGGAAAGCATGGTTGGTCAATATGGTAAAAAAAAAGCACTTGCGAGAGTCGTGAAAAGGAAACGAATTGAAGCAAGAGCGGTTGCAGGACTGGGGAAAGAGCGAAAGGGACTAGTGAGGTGTTTTATAGGGTTTTCCCGAGCACGATTATCCAACCGACCGACCGTATCCACTCCGGAATGGTGCGTCACAGTGAAGTCGAGGGATGGATTGAGCATTTCCAGAACGGGTATGTCGTTTACTATATTTGGCCTAGTGTCGTGCTGAAGTAGCATCCGGGACAGAAGATGGCATAGAAGCTTTCTTTCCGAAGACGCTTATGAATACTCAGGCACAACGCCGGTAGGAGCTTGCCCCAGATCCAATACGACTTGCAGTACAAGGGAGGTCGAGCCCTACTTTTCTTGATGTCTCTTCTGCCTTTGGATACATATTGAACCTGAGAGAGAACACCCTCACAGGCGTGTGGGATGAGGAGGGTAAAAACGCGCTTCAAGGACTTAGCAAGTTCCATACCTGGGCGATCGTCGCCGCACCGCCTGTCATGAGTCTGTTCATGTGGTCGCTTCTAGAGTGAGAGCAGAGAACTTACCGGTGCCTTCAGCGCGAAAGTCTCTTGCCTTGACATCAGAAATTCAGCGGCAAATGCGCCTTGTGTTTGCGTGTCGGAGAAGGCCACTACGACACACAAGCACAGTGCGCGTTTGACGCCAAAAAGCCTGAACATCATAACATGTGACGAGAATGAGGTGCGGAGCGTTCGATTGAGAATTCCCGGTGAGGGACCAAGGAACCAGTCGTTGCACTGGCAAAGGATAAGGAGCGCGCACCAGAGCGAGCACAGGCCATTGTGAGGCCACGATCATGAGTGATACTCGCCTTCTCTCCGGCTACAAATTGACACAGACAACGTCCGATGGATGGCTAGCAGGGGAAAGGATTCGAGGACCGCGACTGCCAGAACTACAGTACAGTAAGTGCACTTTGGTGAGGTGGCAAAGTACGTACAGGCCGGGCGGAGTAGCTTGGGGAAAGCCCGAGCCTGAGGTAAGAAAGGTAGAGGACTTCATCGAGAGGTCGTAACGCTCGTATGACATCCGTCGGCTCGGACAAGTATCATAATTTCGTAATATGTAGCACCAAGACGTCCGAACTACCATCATTCTGAAACGAGTGGGGCGCCACTTGTGTTGTGGCGTACCTGACACACACATTCCACCTATCATTCCAAACGTCCAAGTAGTACAGTCAAAAATAGACAGGATTGACTGATGCACTCCGCCTAGCACTGTACGCGTTACCGGTAGGCGCTGCTCAGCCTTCATCAAGACATGAAGCTATGAATAGAGCGTTACTGAAGGGGCTCAGTATGTAGCCTGTCTGTTCACTCCCCATCAAGGCCCCGTCAAGTGGGTGAAACACTGCCAGGCGCGCTTCATGACGTGTCCCATTCTCGTGGGTCCAGGATTACCATAAATATCCCATGCCATCACACGCCCACACGCCCGTTCCGGTTTCGCGTCTGTCCGCCCATCAATTATGCGGTGGCTCTCACCCGCAGCTCGGAATCAGAACTGCATTGAGCTGTGCGATCATGTGAGGCCGTAGGCCGTGTGTCAAGGACATCCGAGCCCCCTGGCCGCTGCCCCGACTGGAATTCTGGACCGACCTGCCAGTGTGTAACAGCAATACGCTTAAGTTTACCTTGGGTTTTGTAATATGATCTGATGCCTGTGCTTTAGCACAAGCATGTGGTGTATTACCCGCGCCGCCCTGCCACCTGCTGCAGAACCTTCATATTAAACTCACCAGGTCCAGGTCCCTCCTCGTCCCCCCTGCCGTTCGTGCGCTTTAGCCCAGCTCATCTCACCCCTCGCCCCCTTCATCGTTTTCCTCAGCTCTATATATCCCATTCGTCATCATCTTCAAGTTCATCGACCTGTCTCCGCTTTCCGCTCTCCGTTCTTCCTTCTTTTTGTGGTCACCAACCATCCAGCGAGAAAATAGAATGTCGTCGACGCACGCTTTGAGAGTACATGTGAGTTTTACGGTGTCCCGGTGTAGGCAATTTGTAACATTAACACCCTCCTCTCTGTGCACATAGGACGTTTGTGGGCGCACGCGCGCAAACGGGCTTTCCGAGAACCTTCCCTCCCCATCTCCCAGCAGCAGCATGGAACCAGGCCCAAGGTCGGCGATGGATGCCCCACTCGCATCACCGAGTCGTTCGGACCCCACTATCAATGGCACACGCGCCTCTCGCCTGCAGGCTTCTCTGACGGAACCTTGCAGAGACCAGAAAGTACCCCAATCTCAGCTCAGCTGGCAAGTCCCGTGCCCCACCACCACCGCCACTTCTCTCTCGCCACTGCATTCCATTTATGGTCTGTGGTGCGCATGCGCATACGACACGGAGGATGCCCAGATTGCCTTACCCCTCGCGCCGTATCTCGATGGGGACATTTTTGGCGTCGGGAAGAGACCGGTACAACGCGAGATAGAAACAGACGGTTGTGTCCGGCTAGTATTTGTAGAAGAATGTGAGTAGAGAAAGAAGTACAGGACACGGTCCACGTATCAGGGTTCAGATCTCGTTTTACCAAACACGTGCGAGGGTTCTAATAGCATACAGTACAAATACGAAGAAAACATAATAGATGTGGGGCGGAAAAACTTTGGTAGATGAAACGGCCTTTGAGAGACAAATGGAGCTGGTTTACCCTAGCGCGTCTTCCTGCTCTCATCGATGTTATCACCGGAGTTATCTATCCCGGTTGTGATCTCGAACCGGCTATTTGCCTTCAAACGGCGAATGAGATTATCTCCAAGAGCGAACATCGGCGTCAGTACGCCACCACCCGCCGCGAGCGGCGAGGGCCCGTCGAAGAGCAGCGTCAGGGCAGACTCGCCCACGAAGGCGGCGGTGAGCAGAGTGCCGGGGTCCCCACGACCCTTGATGGTCGTTTTGGCGTATCGAGGCGACGGCTCATCTGACACTGTCACGTTCACATATTCCAGACAGCCATCTTCGAGCCTACTCGCATCTCAGCTCCCACCGCCTACAGAGATAAAAAAAAGAAAAGAAAAGACTGAGCTACGTACCGATCTGCTGGCCCAGAGCCCGTCTGGATCACCAGTCGCTTGAACAGCCACCGCACCTGTGAAACAAAAAGAAAAAAATAACGCAATGAGCGATCGACTCGAATGCGGTCCTGCAGCGCGGGGCGCAAAGACACGTACGGGTGCGACAAAGATGAGGGTCGTATACACCACTATCATCCCCACGCTGAATAAGAACGCGCGAACGACACTGCTAGTCGGCATAAACTCGGTGTACGTAAACGCGGGACCATAACACACGAGGTCCCTCTCGCGGGCCTCGCCTGAGCCTCCCCGGCCGCGACGCGCCTCTCTGCGCGCAACCTCGAGGAGACCTGCGGTGCGCTGTACGAGCGCGCGATTGACGCGGGCCATGATGCCGATGGCCCCAACTGCGAAACGCCCTGTGCCGCCGCCGGGGAGGCGATACACGAGGCGGGGCGAAGGCGAGGACGCGCCGAGGACGGGGGACAGTGACCAGTCGGCCCTGGCCATGGCGAGGTGGTTTGGGGGCACGTCTTCGAGCGCGGAGATGAAGGACGCGATCGTGCCGGGCGGCAGGACGCCGGATAGCCTGGCCGCGCTGGTGCTGGCGCCGAGCGGAGCGCGTCCGAGCGTTTTTGAGGCAAGGTGCACGCATACGTCCGCTGGGACCGAGTCGACGCCGCAGGAGGGGACGATAACCGCGTGCGTTTTTGTGGCGAGGTAGTCGTACCTGTTTTTTTTTGTTTTTTGTTTCGTTGTCGCGGAGGGGAGAAGGTGGGGGTGAAATTTATATGTGAGGACTTGTGCGGGATGGATGGAAGAAATGTCTCTCACTTTTTGATTATGTCGAGAATCCACGGGGTCTCGCCGGTTATATCGACGTAGTGTACACCGTTCCGTGCGCAAGCGCTGGAGTGTACACATTAACGGCGGCACTGGGTAAGGTTGATGTGCGGTCGCTGGAATGTGCATGACGTACTACACGACTGGAGAGCCGTAGTGCCAATACGGCCCGACGCAGTTGAGCACGACCTTGGCTTGTTTGACGGCACTCTCGATGGCGCGGGCGTCGAATATGTCGAGCTCGAAGATTTGGACAGAGTCGTCGACGGGTAGGCCGGCAGAAGCAAGCTTGGAGCGAGTCCGCACAGCCAGCCCTACTGTGTATGTTGAACGTTCCGAGTGTTCGAGGATGTAGCGAGCAGCATGACGACCGCAGAAACCGGTCGCACCGAAGATGAGAATGTCGACCATCTCTTTAGAGTTATAGAGAGTTGACGGTCCCGTGGCAGTTTTATATTGTAATTACGTAATCATCGCCGCACAGAATCAAGTCAAGTCTAGACAGTGTCGAGGCCACGCCGGATGGTTACATATGATTAGAAAGAAAAATCACAACAAGGAATTGTTTCTGCTCGATGATCAACCGTCGAGTAGCGTACCATCCATCCGTACACCCATGCTTGTTTTGACATCCATCCCGAGCAGTTTCATTTTGCCAACCTGAGAGTCAACGTCAATCCTGAGGACGAAAGAAAAACTACGATTTCATCGCACCTCGACACGCTCACGCTGCACGCGGCGCAGCTCCTGGAGTTGATCTTTATCGAGGTAGCTTTCCGTTTCGACTGCGGGCCGTTTAAGATTGTTCTGGTGTGCTCGCATGTCCGCGTCGGGGTCGTAGCCCTCGTCTGGGGGAGGCACAAACTCGCCTGCTCGCATTGCATCCATACGTCTTTCGTAGGCCTCTATGTTGTAGAACTTTTCGTTAGGCAGGGTGGCTGTAATAGTTTAGCGTTACGGTCAACCATGGCAGCAGACTGAAAATTTATCCAAGACTGACCAGTGTTGTAATCCTCAACAAATCGAGCGAATTCTTTTTTATTCTGATCCTTCGACATCCTCTCCGGGTTCATCTTGCGCTCTTCAACAAGCCACGTGCGGAATTCCTGCTCTTTGTTAAAGATGCTGCACGAAAGAACTGACGTCATTTCTCGGCAACGGTGGAGGGTTTCAGAACGTACTCGGATTCACTGATAATACCGTATTTGCCCCATTGACCCCCCAACACGGCAGCCGACGCCATGCCATTTTTCTTCCTTTCTCTCTTCTCCCTCTATAGACGTACGACCACCAGATAAGATAGCACGAGCAAAGATTGGACGTAAAATACGCACATTCTTCTTACCACCTCTCTTTCTTCGTCGCTTGCGTTCTCGACTGCGGCTGCGGCTGCGACTCTTGGATCGACTTCTGGTGCGAGAGCGGCGCGTGCGCTTTCGATGACTGCCTCTCCTATCGCGGGACCTCGACCTCGACCTCGATCGCTCGCGTGAGCAAGAGTGGGACTTTGAACGAGAACGGGAGCGGGACCATGACCTCGAGTCAGACCGTCCGCGCCCGCGGCCCCGCTCCCAAGACTTCGACCTTGTGCGTGACCTCGAGTGTCGCCCATGATGATAATCTCTGTCCCTTGACCTCGATCTCGACCTCGACCTCGACCGTGAAATCGACCTGGACCTGGACCTCGATCTAGAGTCTCTATCCCTTCGCTTGCGCTCTCTGCTCCTGCGAGCGCGGTATGCCCGGCGTGAGGCGGCTGCACTGGGCCGATACGAGTCCATGCGCGAGCGCCGATTGCGGCGGGGCGACCGGGACCGCTGGCGTTTCTGCTCACGCTCGCTTCCTTGACGATCTGGAGACCTCCTAGAGGGAGGCGAACCCCCAGACATGTGAGGTGGGAGGTCGCGGGTCTTGCTCGTCATTGGGGAAGGCAAGATGAACCCTATGAGAGCCAGCCGGACCGCCGAGGATTTCGCAGCTAGGTCACGTGCCACCCTAATTTCCGTATGCTCCGAGTCATTGTTCGCTCACCGCGGCACAAGACTCGGAGATAATGTGGTTTGTTCTGAGGCTTTTGTGTACCCCCTTTGTTTTTTTCTTCCCGTCTGCCCCATGTTAATTCGTACCTCAGTTGAAAGGCCCAATCCCTCCCCTTGTATCTGGGCCTCACTAGACATACCGTCGTCGGGTTTTGAATGGACCAAAACAGACTTATTCCGTCCTCACTCATCTCGACCGCGGCCACAGCACTTTGAGAGTTTATGTGGTATCTTTCGGGTCTACCAACTTTGTCTATGATGGGTGATGGAAAACCAAAACGATCCAGTCAACACCGGGAGGATATCTACGCCTTACACACGATCCCATTCAGGTGCGCACCGGTCTGTGAAATGAGGAAGTTTGACGGACGAAACCCGGGATGAACCATTGCCATGGAAGTGGTTCAGCTGCTTTGTTCATGACAGCACATGCACAGCTAGCCGCAATTCCGTTGTTTTGCGGCGACGCCCTTTTGTCCCCTCACTTCCACAGTACTGGTTGTGTGTCTTCCGCAAGTACATAAAAGGCTCGTCCATGGCACCTTTCAACACTTCTGCCATCTCAGCTCCTGCCACCTTCAGAGGACAGGTTCCTCGTATTCTCCTCTCTCGTTTACCGCTTCCCGTTTCTTTTCCACGTCACTCGGCTGGTCCTACTTGTTCTCATTCCACTTCCCATCAATCGTCGAGATGTTTTCAAAGTCCTTCATCGCCCCTCTATTCCTCTTTGCATTAACATCTTCCGTTCATGCTCATGCTGGTGTCACACCTGCCCTCGGCGTCAAAGGTACCCTATCGCGCAACGACGTCCAGAGACCCTCCACGGACAAGCCATGCGGCAATGCAGACATCGCCAAAACCCTGGATTCTTCTACTGCCGTTCCCGCAAACGCAGACGGAACCTTCTCGGCGGCCGCCATCAACTTCAATCCGTGAGTATGCTGTTCGCGCTGTGAACGGCTAACTGACTTGGTGCGCCATTAGTGGCACTGATGGTTCTCGATCCATCAAAACAGTGCTAGTGGATGCATCTGGAACCGGGCAGAACTTCGTCCCGGCCAAGATGGTCGTGAACGGTGATCCAGTATGTAACCGCTCGATGCATTCATTTTTACCTTTACCCACCAAGGTTCCTAGAACCCCACGAATAATTCCCAGCAGCAGCTCAGCGTCCAGCTCCCTGGCGGTACTAAGTGCACCGGCGGCACTGGCAAGGACCTTTGTCTTGCATCCTTCGCCACCACTGCCGGGTTTGGCAACTGCGTCGTCGTCTCACAAGGCACTGGCGATGCCACCTCGGCTCCCTCGCCCTCCGCTACTCCGGCCAATCCCGTCCGCAACGGCGCCGCAAAAGGCATGAAGCGTACCCCCTCAGACCAAGACCCGGCCCAACCTTCTGAGTCTGCAAAAGCAGGCAAAAAGCCCAACAACAAGAACAAGAACAAAAATGGCGGCAAGAAGGGCGATAAGGCTAAGAATGGCGCCAAGGGTAAGAACGCGACTGACGCGGCATCGGGCAACACCACCGCGCGTAGAATGACGCCCAAACGCCACTGTACGTCTCCCTTCGTTCGGTCAGGCTAGATGAGAGCGATCAGCTGACTTGCTGCCAGGGTCTTCTCATTCGTTGGACATAAACAAGCTCGCTTGACAGCGGCGATGTCGTCTTGATGCTAGATCCGGAATGAATACAGTAGCCATTACAGTAGTCTTTGTAACGCGCTCTAATTACTGTACAAATGCTTAACTCCATATCGTCAATGGCACGTCAGGGCTCTTTGTTGGTCCGATCGGGGAAGGGGAAATGCATATAAACCCTGCTTGTGGCTTCGGCCCTCCCCACTACTTACGCAATGTCGACGACAGAGGCGCGCGATACAACGCCCAATAGCAACGGTATCCCTCCTCCCAACTTGGATCTTACGGTGTGAAATGACTTCCCTCGCAATGATGGCATAGCCACCATTCACGCCGTACTCGCAGTACATCGAAAGGCCGGAGGACATCACGGCCAACTTACTCAAGCTTACTGAACTCGTAGAAAACCCGTAAGCTCTCGCGTGATGACATATGGGCCTGCTCGATATTAAAGCATCCGAGATCAGACGCGCGAAGTTCGTCTTCAAGAGCCTCATAACTAAACTCCATGAGTTTGTTTCTGAGACAAAGTACATGCTGTGTCATTGTTCTATCCCTATCATGATCGAATGACGACGTGAACATGTTCACCGTACCCCATTCATCGTCGTAGCCTCACCACGGACGAATGGAAGAGAGGGCTCGAGTTCCTCACCCGTACGGGGCAGGTATCCGAGCGGCCGCTCAACGAGTTCGGCTCACTCTCGGACGTGTTCGGCCTGACTGCCCTCGTCGAGATCCTCAACAACCCCCGAGTCGGGAACGCGACGGAGAGCAGCTTCTTGGGCCCGTTTTTCAGCAAAGATGCGCCCGATCGTTCGTTCTCGTTTCATCTCTTCCGCCATGTCGCGCGTCGTATTAGCTCACACCCCGTTTCTTGCCGTTTCGCGTCTACAAACGGTGCTAGTCTCGCTTGGCGAGTCGATCGCGTCGGAAGGAAAGGGCGAGTACATGTACGTCGAGGGGCGTGTGCTCACCACCGGCGGAGAGCCCATTCCAGGTGCGGTCATCGATACGTGGGAGACGGACAGCACTGGTGAGCGGCATTTCGAAATGCATGTGCCCTCCGGCCTGACGATGGATGTCTGGGTGCGTCGTGTTGCATTTCAACCCCTGCACTGGCACATTAGGCCTATACGATTTGGAGTATGCGGAACGCACTGCGCCAGAGTGCCGTGGCCGGCTGAGGACGGACGGGGAGGGCAAGTACGGATATCGCGCGGTCGTCCCCGTTCCATATTGCGTCCCTCATGACGTAGGGTCATCATTTCGTATTCCATGCGTTCGTGACGGTTCACGTTCAACATGATAGGGTCCGGTGGGCGAGCTGCTTCTCACCTTGCGACGACACAACGCTCGGCCGAATCACCTCCACGTGGTGATCGAAGCCCCCGGATTCCACAAGCTCACGACGGCGCTGTACCCAGAGGGTGACCCGTACCTCTCAAGCGACATCGTTCTTGGGGCGAAGAAATCTCTTGTCGTGGTAAGTATGCAATGCACTACTCAGGATGTCGCACGTCATTCCCCGGGCGTGTCCGCGCCAGCGTTTTTCTCCCTTTTCTCTTGTTTTGACAAGCTGACTTGTCCTTTCTCGGTAGAAACTCATCGAAATCGACGATGAAACCGAGGCGCGAAAGCGTGGATTCCAGAACGGTACCAAGTTCAAGCTGCTCAATTATGACTTTGTCCTCCTCACCGAGGGCGAATGGGCAGCAGTACGTGCCAAACGGTCAAACGAATAGATCCGGGCTTGTCTGGAAGGTCGAGGGTGATTCGAGTCTTGAATAGCTTGAATATGCTTGATTGATAGTGTCTGTACAATGACGTTTGTATACTGATCATGATCCGGTTTCGTGCTCCAATGAACGAACGGAGCGTTGTCCCGTCCGGTTTACGTCTCTCTTCGACTTCTATATATACAAAGTGATATATAAAAACCCGTGCTCATTTCGATAAACCGTCGCCGCTCCCAATTCCTCCGAGTCTTCCCAACAATGTCCCCCACAGAAGTGCGTGCCGCAGTGTCCAACGGCATTCCTGTTCCCGACCTGGATCTCCCGGTAAGTACCCAGGACGGTTTCAGCGTCGATATCTGAACTCACGTTGCTCAGTATCCGGACAGGCCAGAGGTCATTACAGCCAATTTGCTCAAGCTTACTGAGCTCGCACCAAACCCGTACGTAAACGTATCATTTCTGTTGTACCCGCGCGTCACGACGGTGGGCAGTCGCGCAAAGTTCATCTTCAAGAATCTCATCAGCAAGCTTCATGAGTTCGTCGCCGAGACAAAGTGCGTTCTCCCGTCCTTTTCTCCGCCCATTAAAACGAACCATAATAATGTGCACCCACTTTCGCCCGTTCTCTTCATGTCGCGCCCGCAGCATCACCACGGACGAATGGATGAGCACCATCGACTTTTTAACCCGCACGGGCAAGATGTGCACGCCCATCCGCCAAGAGTTCATCCTCCTCTCGGACGTGCTCGGGGTCTCCGCTCTCGTCGACTCGCTCAACAATCCCCCGGCCGGGAACGCGACGGAGAGCAGCGTCCTGGGCCCATTCTTCACGGAAGACGCACCGGACGGTCAGTCTCAATCCGCGTCTTCGTCCCCCAACGATCTCCCCTAGGTGCCGCGAACCGGTCCACAACTCATCATGATGGCATCCACAGTTCCGCTTGGAGAGTCGATCGCGTCGGAAGGGAAGGGCGAGTACATGTATGTCGAGGGTCGCGTTCTCACTTCGAGCGGCGAGCCCATTCCGGGCGCGGTCATCGAGACGTGGGAGACGGACGACAAAGGTGAGAGCGACGTTTCGATTATCATGCGTTCTACGTCTTCCCGTTCTTCCGATTGACGGGTGACCGTCGTCATACGTCCCACCCTCGCCCTCTCCCTCCCAAGGCTACTATGACACTCAGTACACGGAACGCCCCGCACCTGACTGCCGAGGCAGACTGAGGACCGACGGAGAGGGCAGGTACGGATACCGCGCAATCGTCCCCGTCGCGTATCCCATCCCCGGCGACGTGAGTTCATCTGTCTCCTCTTCTTGTTCGCTTTCCGGACTCTTAATGTCGCGCGTGTTTTGTTCTTCCGCGGTACCGTGACGGATAAATAGGGTCCCGTGGGTGAGCTTCTTTTGAAACTCGGACGACACAACCTCCGCCCGAATCACCTGCACATGATGATCGACGCCCCCGGTTTCCGCAAGCTCACGACTGCGCTGTTCCCGGAAGGCGATGCCATCCTCTCGAGCGATGCCGTCTTTGGCGTGAAGAAGTCTCTAGTCGTGGTGAGTAAAAACGGTGGCACCGCTGGGCTATCCGCCGAGCCCATTCAGTATTTATTTTATGCGGGTTGACACTTGGGTAGGAACTTACCGAAGTGGATGACGAGGCGGAGGCGCGTAAGCGTGGATTCCCGAAGGGGACCAAGTTCAAGCTGCTCAAGTATGACTTCACCCTTCTCACTGAGGAGGAATCTGCTGCGGGTCGCGCCCAGTTGGCGGTATAAGCGATGATGGGGCAAGGCGTACTTCGGATCGTAGTAGTCTCCTCCAATTGTATTAAAGTATATCGCACACAGAAAATATGTAAGTTTAGGTACAGAAAGAAAGAACTGCCATGACCCAACTGACGAGACGAGACGAGCAAATATCGAGTATCGTACCCTGACACCAATACGAGCCTCAAATTGTCGACAGGAAGGATGATTGGATACCACTCCTGCCATCGAGATCGTAGCTTAGATGAACCATGGGGGAAAAGAAAGCAAAAGCTGGGTATCGGGAGGTCCACTAGTCAGATCTAGTCAGACCGGGGTGTTGAGAGAATCCGCGATTCAGTGAGCGCGGCCCATGCGCGCCCAAAACATGCCCTCGCGCAGCCGCGTCAGTTCCCTCCAAGTCCGTTCCTCCCACGTCCCATCTCCGACATAGGGCGTGCCGTCAGGCGCGAATATAGGCTGTGAATCCTCCTCGAACTTGTCCTTGCCGCGGTGCGAGTGTGGGCGATCCGCGCCACCGTTGTCCAAAGACGTCCTCGTATCAGACGGCGCCTGCCGCTCTGCCTCCGCCTCCATTGAGGACCGCACCGGATGGGGATGGCGCAGTGGCGGAGGAGGCACGCGACGTGCTCTGGTGGAACCTGTCTTCTCCTCTGCTGCTGCATCCGCCCTCTTCGGCCTTAGCACTTCTCGTTCGACGTCCACGTCGTTGGCAACGGCATCTGCACCCTCTACGGCAACTTTTTCCACGGCGGATCCCTCTCCTGACAGTGCGGACTGCTGCTGCGGCGTTTCGTCAGATTGGTCGCCACTAGGCTTGATCTCCGCCTCAGCCCCCAGTGTCGCCGCCACCGTAGATCTCGCGGTTGTCCCGGCCGCTTCTTCTTTTTCCTTTGACGAACTGCCTGGCTGTTCCGAAGGGGGAGGAGGATCTGACCGTGGAGCGACGACGGGATTTGATGTGTTCTTCGCCTTGGTGTCGAGCTCAGCGTGCGTTTCCGGTTCTGCGTGATGGCCATTCGGCTGCTCCGCCGCCTTGGCCAGGCTCATATCTGCAGACGGTGCCGGTGGAACGGCGGGGGGCGGTGGAGGTACGGCCCGTCGCGCGGCCGCCCGACGGGGAAGGGGTGGTGCGGAGGGTGAGCCGGTCCGTGACGGCGGGCTGACAGGCGGTGACACACTTCGGGCAGGCAGATGAGGATGCCCCGGGATCGATCCTTGCCTGCTCGGGGTGACGGGCTCTGCAGGCTTCGACTCGGGCTGCAGTGCTTCGGGCTCGGCGGAGGACTTGTTCGCATCATCAGGAAGAGGTACTGACTTAGCTACAGGAGTCTTGTGGAGCATTTCCGGCGGCTGGACGGAGGTGAATGCAGACGCGAGTGCGGTTTCCGCCGGTGCGACGTCTTCGGAAGGAGTAAGGAAGCCCTCGTTCAAAGTATCAACATCGTCCGGTGATGAAACGAGCAGACTGGAGAGCGTTGGGGACACTTCCAGCTTCGCTGTTGCAGGTAACTCTTGGCTGTCTGAGGAAGACAATTGGGACTCTCTAGCCGAGGACTCGGCCCCCGAGGATCGACGACCCTCCACCTCACTGTCCGTAGGTACTGTAGGTACTGGCTTACGCATCCTTGATCGGTTTCTGCTGGGTAGAGGAGGCGGGACGAGCGAACTTGGTCCAGGGGAACTCGAGCGATGCGGTGGCGCAACGAAACGCTGTGTCTCGGGTTCTGGCTCTACACGCTTGCCTTTGTCATTCTCTCCCCAACCCGGGACGCGGTCCAAGCCAAAGGACGATGCAACACCCCAGAAACCAGAGCCCTTTCCTTTTCTCCGAGGCGGGACGGGAGGTCTGTCGACGTTCGCGCCCTCAATCTCTCGATGGGGAGGCGGCAGCAGTGTTTGTATTTCCTCCTCCCAAATCTTTTCAAGGATGCTGGTACGAAGAAAAGACCAAAGGGAACAGGTGGCGCGCAGCCGAGTCAGACACCACCCCGACGTACAGAGTGGGAGCGCTGAAGGGAAAGCAGGAGACGGCTCTGATAGTCGGAATATATATAATTGGGCCGGGAGAGATGATGCATCCTGGTACGGCGGAGGGGATGGTGGTTCCGAAGAGGGCAGTGATAGTGGGGATTTCCTGAAGATTGACGATGACCAGGAGTTGAATTGAGTGCCATTCGCCCGTGAGAGGTATCCACTCCGAGTAGGGGTGGGTTCGTTGTAAGGCACGATACCATGGCTGCACAATCCGCAGGATAATAGATTGGTATTGTTTGATCCGTGAAGGACATTGATGGCGAGAGGTAGTTGCGGTGACGTGGCAGATGCTAAGATAGTCTGCGTCGCAATGGGTTCGATCGTGAGTTGCCCGGTCTGGATAGCAACAATAATCGAACGTCTTGACAGCCAGTTGAGGGCAGTGGCAGCGTCCAAGCGGATTGTTGGGTCTCTGCGGAAGCATCAGTAAGATGGAAGACAGCTGCACAGATAGAGACGTACGTGTCCTCCAGCTGTAACCTTGCTATAAACGGCAACCCCAGCAAAGAGCTTATGCTCGGTGGTTGAGGGGAGGTAGCCCGTAAAGCGCGGAGGTGGGATAGTAGAGAAAGGAATTCCCGATAGGACACATGGGACGTGAGGAGATGGTGCGCGTTGGCCGGTAAGGATGAAGCTCGTTCGATCCATTTGCCTTTGCCCATAGCGGCGCCCATGCCCTCCATTCTGCGCTCGGCAGCTTCTTTCTCTCCTTGAAGGGCCTGTAATTCCTGCTGCATGAGTCTCACCGCATCTTCGGCTTCTCGCAGGGCGCGTTCGGCCTCCTCGGCCTTCCGATCGCTCTGGGCGCGCCCCCATCTTGCCTCCGCCACCATCGTGTTGGCTTGGTTGAACAGCGCAGCGCTGACGTCGTCCAGGTCCTTTTCTATGTCAGATCGAGCGCTCTCGGCTTGTCCTCGCCTGGCAGCTTCTTCTGTAGCCTTCTCCATGAGCCGCGTAAGTTCGGACGTGACGTGCGCCTTTTCCACCAAGAGGCCGGTGTTGAGCGCAGAGAGATGTTGCGAGCGCTCCAGCTCCAACTCAGATACTTTGACGGAGGAGGAGCGAAGTGTAGATGACGTGACGTGAAGGTCATCCTCCAGGTCCGATACTCGGTCATACGACTTGACGAGTTTGTTGTTGAGCTCGGTTACTTGGGAGACGAGGTCCTGAACCTGGGTTCGGAGGGATGAGATGACTAGTTCTTGCGCATCCCTATCGACACTTGCTCGTCTTGGGGGAACACGCTTGCCGCGGACCTCCGAGGTTGGAGGAGACGACGGATCAGGCGTGGCATGGTGGTTCGATTGAACCTGATCCTGCGGGCTCTGTTCTGTGGTGCCAGTTGGACCGAGAGTTGGATTGTCTTCGACTGACGGAGACATGTACAGTGACCCAAGTCCGGAAGAATATGATAACTGTGGGGTTGAGCCTGTCAAAGGCAGCGCGGCGACCTCCCTCGGGTCAGGTTCGAGCTCGCTCGGTTGTGACGTATCGAGCCCTTGCCGCGTTGGCCGGCCCGAATAGCCGCCCCAATCATGATAGCCGAACCAGAGAGAAAACACCGGCGTATCAGCGCACAGAGTGCCACTTGTTACGGCACTCCACGACCTCCGAACAAACAGGCTGGTTTCTTGACAGTTTGACGGTCCCTGGGTGGGCATTCCCTGACAACATTACGCAGCGGTATTTGCTGGTCGGTATTGGGCAGGTTCGAGTCCTCGCTGAGCGCAAAGGCATAAATGCACCACCACAAAATCCCAGCTCACAAAGATGTTTGCGATGTCCTGGCTACAATGAGACTCTCACTGAATTAGATCCCTATCTAGCTTCCAACAAGGGTGAAGATCAGGAAGTTCCTCCAATCCAGGGACTTGCACAACCCTCGGACCGGTGGGACCTATCAATGACGAGAGCGTCGCTCATTGGCAGTGGATACTGGTTCTCTTCTGTACGCCGGGGCTTGATTCCTCGTGCCGCAGATAGAGGCACCGTGGAATAGTACGTCAACTTCCTACTCCTCAAGAGCCCATCACGGTGGTGTGTTGTATTTCCTTGCCTGTCACTTCGTTCTCTAAGTCGCAGTATCTCTGGCCGCTTTGCTTTTTCATGTTTTCAAACCTATCAAACTACTTCCACTTCCATCTACGGGGAACTGCAGAACATTTCCCTTTACTGGATGGGGTGGGGCACATAACATTGTTCTCTGCGTATCTTCGGTCCTCCACTCATTCCTCTACTCACTACGACCCCCCATGCCTAAGACTACCACTGTCATCCGCCAGGATGAGATTCCAGGGGGGCCAAGCTCTGCTGGGGTTCACAGATATTCTTTAGAAGCAGTAGGC
>Ga0137397_10000459_pt1 | contig 27945 bp, 42 predicted proteins | sample czorhiz116metaG_FD_106658 | JGI IMG/M metagenome (GOLD analysis project Ga0137397, IMG submission 106658) | Vadose zone soil microbial communities from Angelo Coast Range Reserve, California, USA - czorhiz1.16 metaG | ecosystem: Environmental > Terrestrial > Soil > Vadose zone | place: USA... | reverse complement strand
CGTAAGGTCGAAAGACCAGGCAAGTGAGCGGTGAACTTTTCCCCCTTCCTCCTCCGCGCGTGTTCCCTCCTTTGACCCTCGACATAAACCGAGCCACGAGAGCCGTAAGTCGCTCAGGCAATCGACCCGAGGCCCCGCCGTATTCTCCCGCCCGCCAACGACATTCAACCGAGCCACGAGAGCCGTAGCGCGCTCGCTGGTTTCGGGGCACTTTACATCTTTTTTTATCGTCTCGTTTTGTCTCATTCGCGACCATGCTTGCACTCTCCGTCTCCACACACACACACACACTCTCTCTCTCTTCTCCCCCACCTCTTTTGCGCCCTCGCTTTCCCTTTTGGGATCGCGACCCGCCTTGGATCACCCAGCCCGAACTCGCCTTACATGTACGACACTTGTACTCTACAAAACTTTGTTATGAGAAATACATTTGTTGTCTAATCTAACCCCATGCTGCCATATTTCTCTTCAACTTGCTGGTGCTTCTGGAGGTAGCAAGAACATGCCATGCATGAGGAGGTCCAACTTGGTCTGAGTCATGCCAGTCATGTGCAGTCACATGCAGTCATGCTTTGTCGGACAATGTAATGGTTCACACAAAAAAGGAAATTTGATTATTAAAAGAATCAAATTGCGTTCAGCAAAGAAATCAGCTAAAGAATTGTTCAAAAAAAGAATCAATTCTTGCACCCCCGAGAATCGATTCTTCCAGATAATCAAAATTTCTGCTTCTCGTTCCCGAACGCACTCTTATACTCGAGGTTTCTCAGGGGGCTTCCTCGGTGCATTGCTTCGTGTACTTTATTGCAGAAGAGTAAAAAGAGCAATCCCTCATACTTGCCAAACTGCTTTCTGTTGAGGCTTGCCGATAGAAGATCGCGACACGGTATGGTTCAGAAGACCTCACGATCGAATGGTAAGGGACACGACGCGTCGAGGTGTAGAAGGCGGAATAATCGAGTGGTGATTAGTGGTGTTCCGGCAGGTCCAAGAATGCGGGTTCGTTGACAAAGGTGAGCGCGGGCATTACGATGCCTTGAGAGATAAACTGGATGGACGAGTGAGGCTTTCTGACAGCCTCTTGAGTGGAGTGGGAGGAGAATTGATTGCGCACTTTACATAGGGTTTTTATACTTAGCAAATAAAGAGGGGTTCAAGCGAAGTGGAAAGGGGATAGGAGTGAAAGGGAACAACTTAGAAGCGAGTCGGAGGTCATGGCTTGGAACGAGTCATTGCAATGGAGTGGCGCGCGATAGTGTCGTTGGTTTCATATGGAAAGGGGACGGGGACCCGGAATACTAGAAAATTGCAAGGAGACTACTATCACCCCCCGATGTGCGATTTTACCAGTCCTTGCCATGTGAAAAAAAGTAAGTGATAAGTAGAGATGATGATATACACACACAGTGGAAAGCGTGCTCTGGGCAGTGACAAAAGAATGACGTATATTTACTCATCTCCCTTCCTCTCCCCTCCCCCTGACGCCTCTCACGTGAAGTGCAAAACGGCGAGGACGACGCCGATAGACAGCGCGAGGATGAGGAACACCGCGCCACCAACAAACATCAACACTTCCCACGGTGGGCCCTGACTCTGAGGACCGGAGGGTGCGAGCGCACCGTTACTACCGGTGCGTTCGCGAATCTCCAATCGCCGTTTCTCCTCCGCTGCGCGCTTGTCTGCCTCGGCGTCTGCTATCGCAACGCGCGAGCGCGCATCGGCGGAATCGAAAGAGATGCCGAGGGATGAGGCCGAGGAGGGGGAGACACAGACGAAGGATGGGTAGTTGTGCTCGGTCCAGTGCTCGATTTTGGCACATGCAACCGAAATGCGAAGAAAGTTTGGGTCGGAGGGGGAAGCCTTGGCGTGTATTGAACGCGCATACGACTTGAATATGAGCGCGCACTCGCGCGGGTTTGTCGAGCGCATGATGAGCTAGATGCCGAGTGAGACACAGTAAGTGGGAAAAGAAAAAAAAGGCACAGACTTCGGCCGCCTTGGCCTTGCGGATTTTGATATTGCGCTTGAACATCTCCGGGTTCATAAAGCACAGGTCGAGTGTGGCGATCGCCATCATGGCGGGAATCGCAGCAAAGTTGAAGACAGATTGGTTTTTTATCAGGCGCAGGTAATCGAGAGCATCACATGCGTGACGCAGTGCGTCGAGGACCATCGCGCTCTGCACCCATTGTGCACGCTGCGGCTCCCTGAGGAGCTGGAGGATGCACGTTGAAGGCGTCCGACCATCGGGACCATACTCCGCCGCACCCCATATCTCACGGGGCCAGAAAAAGCGCCGCTCCTCAGCATCTTCGCGGAAGTCGCGAATTATATTCGTCTTTTGCAGAAAGGTGCCGAGGGAGTTGGACAGCTCGAGTTGATGAGCGAGTGATGGAGATTCTTTGCCTGTTACGGAGAAGAGCCGCGAGAGTCCCTCTCCGACAAGGCCGGCCACGTAATGGCAATAGAGGTCGTATTCTTCTATGGTGCCAAGCGCGAGGGGTTCGGAGGAGAGGGCAGCGCGATGGGCAAAGTCGGCCATTCCTGTCTGCATCTTGTAACAAATGTCGATGATCGTATCGCGACATCTGCAAGCAGGTATCTCAGTCTTCAGTCCTACAGAAAGGGCAACGCGAACGTACACGGGCTCGAGTCGGAGTAGCTCCTCTACGACGACATGGTATTCAACGAGCACAATGCGATCCTTCTCGTTGGGGCCATTACCGTTAAAATTCCAGCCGGGAGTGACGGACTTTTCGTGGAAGGAACGGAGGAGGGGTTGTTTAATATCGTCCGGGATGGTCATGTCATCCTCGATCGTGTCGAGGCCCCGGAGGACGATATAGAATAAGCATATCTAAGACAGGGTTAGCGCCCAAATCGTCGGATACTGTTACAGTAGAGGTGGTCAACAAAGCGAGGGTTAACGCCCGAACATGAAGTAAGCAAGGGTTAACGCCAGGAAGTAAGCGAGCGGGTATCACAACGGGGGTAAAATTTCTCGCTTCATGTGACATTGGATACCCTCGAGGGACGGAGAGACGATACGTAGAGCGACGGAGGGAAGAAAGACTCACGACGCGGGCGAGGTCGCCATCGAGCTCTTTTATGACGGCTGCAAAGCTCCTGCTCGTAAGATCGAGCAAGTGCCAACACCTGCGCATTGTCGGTCGATCCCAACCCGAGGAGGGGTGTTCCTCTTTGCTTGTGATGTCGCGTTTTGGTTCATAGTAGTTCCAGAACTGCAGGAGGATGCGAAACTCGTTTGGGTGAGTGAGGGCGAGGGAGAGTATTTCGAGTGCGCCCATGGATGGAGTGGGATGGAGTAGAATGAAAGAATGAGGGGGTATCTGGGGTGAGTGATAAAGTAAAAGAGTGAGGAAGAAGAGGCTGTCGTCGTACCACTTTTACGCCAATTTATTCACGACAACCTGTGACATCACCTCACTATAGGATGCCTTTATCCGCACGGTTACTAATGCGAGCACATCTGCTTGGTTAAGCCTTCGGGGCCATGTTCACATCGATTAGGAACTTTGATGGACCGAGTCAGTAGCAGGATTAACGTAGAATACTGTACATGCATTCAACCGAGAAACCAACTCGGCGGTGTAAACACGTCAGCACATCCGCGTCTCTTACTCTCCTACACCTTGCCCTGCGTGGGCCCACATCAATCATGAGGGCAACCTTCCTCATCACCCTCATCACCCTCGTCCTACCGCCTTTCTTCGTCCAAGCTCAAAATGAGCCCCAAGTCAAGGTCAACCACTTTCAAAATCTCCCCGCGAGGCTATATTCCTTTGACGATGCTACCGTGCGTGCTCGCCTGTTCATCTCCCAAGACACCCATCGACCTTGATCTTCTCTAGAACGTCGCATACCATGACATCATCAGCGGTGACCTCTTCGTGTCCACCGACGAGGGCAGTAACTGGAAACGCGCAGAGGACATACCCCAAGGACAGGTAGCTATGTTTATAGAGCATCCATTTGACAATCGTATGGTGAGCATCATCTCTTCAACTCTAGTCGTCACGATCTGCAATGCAAGCTATACTATGTCCATACCACCCATATAATCCTCTTACTATACGCGCGCGAACCCCGAGTTGTTTCCAAGCTCGCCATCCGTCCGAGTGCAATGCTTATTCCCCTTTGCCCAGGCTTTCGTACTCACTCGCGGAACGACACACTACCGGACAGACGATCGTGGCCAAACATGGCGTTCATTCCAGATGCCCATAAAGCCCTCTGCTATCTCACGCCCGTTGTCTTTCCATTCCGACCCGGCCAAGTATGGCTATATTCTTTATCAGGGAACCAAATGTGAGCGCGAGGGTGGTTGGTCCCAAATTTGTCACGACGAGGTACGTTTCGCTTGTCCTCTGGAGCGCCGCCTTTTACTGACGACGCAAACAGACGTACTATACCAAGGAGGCGTTCTCAGACCAACCGCAGCTGCTTCTCTCCGAGACTTCGCAATGCACCTTTGCCCATAGTTCCAAAGATTTCAAGCACGAGGCTCACTCTGATTTGATCTACTGCGTTGGGTTTGATACCACTTCCTCCACCGGCCATTATTCTATCTCCTCGTCCCGTCTTTTCTCCTCCACCGACTTCTTCACCGACGAGACGAAGATAGAAAGCCTGGGCATCAGCCGCGGCGCCCGGGGTGTCGTTGCTTTCGCCGTCGTGTCCAAGTTCGGCGTCGTTGCTCTGAAGGACCTGAGTGAGGGTGCAGGCAGCGAGATGCTACTCTACGTCACCGTGGATACTCGCACCTGGGCCAAGGCACAGTTTCCGCATGCGACGAGCGCGCGCCTCCGTGAAAACGCATACACGATCGTCGAGAGTACCAAGCACTCGCTTGCGGTCGATGTCGTGTTGAACGATTCAGGCGCGGTGGGTACGCTCTTTGTGAGCAACTCGAATGGCACCTTCTTCGTCCAGAGTTTGAAAGACACAAACCGGAACGACGTGGGCTATATAGACTACGAGACATTATATGGCATCGATGGCGTCGGATTGGCGAATATCGTGGCCAACGCCCAGGAGGTGGAGGGCCGTGCCGATGACAAACAGCTCAAGACCCTCATTACGTTCGACGACGGTCCGCAAATATTTCTATATCTGTCAAGCACGTTTGCTGACCTCTGCTCACAGGAAGTTCCTGGTCCCCGCTTCGCCCACCTGCAGAGGATGCCGAAGGTCACCGAATCAGCTGCGATCCCTCCAACACAGATAACTGCGCCCTTCACCTGCACTCTGTCACGATCCCACATAACTTTGGGCGTATATTCTCCTCCCCCGCTCCCGGGTTTGTGATGGGTGTCGGCTCGATTGGCCCGACCCTGCGCCCGTACTCAGAGTCCGACACTTTCCTGAGCACCGACGCCGGTGTGACATGGTCGATGGTCCGCCGCGATGCTCATAAATACGAGTTTGGCGACAAAGGTGGCATCATCGTTGCCGTCAACGACGAGGATCCGGTCGACTTTGTAACTTATTCGACCGATCTCGGCAAGACATGGTGCGTGTTACATCCCTTTCTCCTTCCGCATGCTACTGGCCGATGGACCTGAACCGCATCCACGTAGGAAAACCCTGAAACTCGGCGTGACCATCCGTGCACGCGCGCTTTCGACGGTCCAGGATTCGACTTCCCAAAAGTTCCTTCTGCTAGGCCAGCTCTCGCGGCAAGACTCAACACCCGAAGGACGCGTCGCCGCTGTCTTTCTGGACTTTGCGCCCATGGGCAGACCCAAATGCGGTGAAGCCGATTTTGAGAAATGGTACGCGCGCACGTTGAAGAACAAGGAATGTCTGATGGGACACAAGGTATGCGCATGCCTCATCGAAGAGGGCGCCACTGACGAGCATGGGATAGCAATGGTACAAGCGCCGCAAGGCTGGCGCGGACTGCTACGTCGGCGACAAGTTCTCGGACCCCGTCGTGCACGAGGAGAATTGTCCGTGCCAGGATGACGACTACGAATGGTACGTTGCGTCGGGGCTACTTCTCACCACTTTGAATAACAATAACTGTTGACCATTCATCGGTGTATCGCCGACAGCGACTATAACTATGTCAACCACAACGACCAGTGCATTCCCGTTGGTCCGGAGCCGATCCCTGCGGGTGTGTGTAAGGACCCCGATCAGGTGTATAAGGGTTCGTCTGGCTACCGCTTGATTCCGGGAAATACCTGCGACCGGAAAAAGGGCGTCAAGAAGGATAAGCCTGTCAAGAAGAAGTGTTCGCAAGGTGGGTCATACCTTACTCCGTCGTTCTTGGACCGACACTCAAGCGCGACTACTTCTAGCCCAACCCGAGGAGGGCAACGTTATTCACCAAGCTGTGAGCATTTGTCCCATCATCGCGCCAGCCGCGGATACTGATGTGACGATAGTTCGAATTCCCGACGCCGATTGTGCAAAGCGCGTACTTTAAGGAGTCTACCACCATCCTCATTCGCCTTTATGACGGCTCCGTCTGGCAATCCAGCAATGAAGGCTATACCTGGAACCGCCTCTTTCCAGAAGAGACGTTCCTGGCATTCTACCATCACCCCTTCACGCCCGACCGCGCGTACCTCATCGGCGGCTCGGCCAAGTTTTACTACACCACAGACACCGGCCGCTCGTGGTACCAGCTCACCGCACCAAGTCCACCAAACACATTTGGCGCGCAGGTATTACAGTTCCATCCGGACCACTCGGATTGGGTCATCTGGACCGGCGACGTGGGTTGCGGCGACGGGGGGGCCGATAATTGCCATGCCGAAGCGCACTTCTCACGGGACAACGGACGGAGGTGGTCCTTCGTAGAGAAATACGTGCGCAATTGCGCTTGGGCACGCGACAAGGGTCTACTCGTGGACCAGTCTCAGATCCTGTGCGAATCGTTCCGCGACAAGACGGGCTCGCAACGCTTGTTCCGTGTGCCGGTCAACCCGTTGCAGCTCGTAAGCGGGCGCGACTTTTTCAAAAAGAAGGACAAGCTTTTCGACGAGGTCGTTGGATTTGCCAAGTTCTCGGAGTACCTCATCGTCGCCGAGGTGCGTCGCGTTACCTTTTCGGGGACATGGTGTGGGCTGACGAGAACGCAGTATCTGCCTATGCAGAACTCGCTTGATTTACAGGTCTCCCTGGATGGTCACACCTTCGCTACTGGTCAGTTCCCCCCGTCGATGCGACCACAACAACATGTGAGCCTATTAAAGTTTCCCAACCCTTTACTTTTTGATGACCACCTGTTGACGAAAAGGCGTACACCATCCTCGAATCGAGCACTGATTCCGTTTTCCTGCACCTGACGACGTCCGAACCGCCACGACCATTCTGGGGCGACATCCTCAAGTCGAACTGGAACGGGACGTACTTTGGCTCGTCGATCCAGGACGTGAACCGCGATCAGCGCGGATACGTCGATTTTGAGAAGATGATTGGGCTCGATGGTATCGCGATCGTCAATGTGGTATCCAATCCCGAGGCGGCGGCCGTCACAGGCACCAAGGAGCTTCAAACGCGCATCACTCACAACGATGGTGGGAGGTGGAAACGGCTGATCCCTCCCAAGTACGACTCGCATGGTCAAACATATGACTGCGAAAGTGCGGTATGCGCATTCTAACCCTGTTTCATCGGACTGTGTGGTGACATGATATTCAGGCCTGCTCCCTTCATGTGCACGGATATACGGAGCGTTTCGACCTTCGCGCGACGTTCAGCAGCCCTTCCGTTGTTGGGTTGATCATGGCCGTGGGGAACGTGGGCGAGAAGCTCGCTCCATACGTGGAGAGCGACACGTTCCTGAGCAGGGATGCAGGCTTCACATGGGAAGAGGTTCATAAAGACGCACACCTCTGGGAGTTCGGTGACTCGGGCTCCATTCTTGTCATGGCAAACGATGAGGAGCCCACTGATCACGTGCTGTTCACCACTGACGAGGGCCTCAATTGGCGCGAGTATAAATTCACAAATGAAAAGATTCGAGTGCGTTCGATCGTCACCGTGCCGTCGGACACCAGCAGGCGATTCATCCTATTTGGGAGCTATGCACGTTCGCCCGGGTCGGTTGGGGTGCACCTCGATTTCACGGCGCTCACGAGTCTTCAATGTTCGTCTTTGGCTTCGTTTCCTTGTGGTGGCGGATGTACTCATCGGTTCTGTTAGGCAAACTGGATGTTGAGGACCCCGAGCACGACGACTTTGAATTGTGGAGCCCAAGCGAGGAACGTGCTGACCGCTGCCTGTTTGGCCGCCAGGTAAACAAGTCTCGTCTCCCCGTTCTAGAAGGTGGTGATTTTTACCCATTTTTTCTCAGACATTGTATCATCGTCGTCGGCGCGACCGCAACTGCGTCGTAGGAAAGCAATCAAAAGCAAAGGTAAACATCGTCAAGAACTGCGTTTGCACACCCTCCGATTTCGAGTGGTGAGCGTCATCGTTCAATCTACTCTCCGCGAAGCTGGGTGCTCATGACATGGTAGCGAATTCAACTACGAGCGAAACGCAAATGACGAGTGCGTACTCGTCCAAGGCACACAGCCCTTGCCCGACGACGACTCGTGTCGGGACGGCGGGCAATACTGGTACGAACGTACGCCCTACCGCCGCATCCCGCACTCGTCCTGCGACGACGGCGAGCGACCGGACCGCGGCCGGCGGCACCTCTGCCCGGGCGTGGCCGGGCACGGGCTTTTCTTCTGGGCCCTCGTGATCATGGTCCCGTTCGCATTCACGGCGCTCGTCGCGACGTGGTACTACAAGCGGTCCGGGCGCGCGACGGGCACGATCCGCCTGCCTGGCGACGGGCTGCCCAGGTTCGGCGCGTCGGATGCAGGCATCGTCGAGACGCTCGCGAGCGTGCCGTGGTACGTCATTGGCGTCGCCCACGTCGCGTTCGAGGTGGTCGCCGAGTGGGTGCGCGATGCGACGTTTTCGCTGCGGTCACGGAGGGGATATCGGGACGTGCCTGTCGACGAGGACGCACAGATCCTCCGGTTTGCAGACGACGAGGAGTAAAGGGGTTTCTTTTATACATCGCGGCTTGCGTGTGTGTCTCGGTGTGCTACCAAGAGCTATTATTCTATGTATACGCCTTTTGGTTTTTTTTATTGTCTTCTTCCGTTTGTTACCATCCTCGCTTGTCATCATACATCATTTCTGCCTCCTTCGTTCCTCCACAGTTGGGCTGCTCTTCACCAAAGGGAACGGAAACGTGTGCTTGAACGTGCGGACCCATGTAGCTCAAGTAAGGAGTTGCATTGGGGCAATACAGACAGCAAATAACGACAACCAGAAAAATGATAAAGGATTGGTTATTCGATCACGCCAAGGTGGTCTTCCTTGATCGTCCCTATTGCGAACTGCGAAGAGGGAAAGGAAGAGATTGATGTTTGGATCAAGGTGATGTAGGAATGTCACGCACGATCTCCGTCGCGTCTACGCGGGTGCCTATGATTTTGATGCGTATTTTCGTGTTGTTCTCGATGACCTGTTGGTCAGGAAGGGGGAGAGAAAGAGGATGAGAAGAAAAGAGCGAGTTTAGATGGCTTACCTGGTCTTGGGAAGTGTAAGATGGTGGGTTGGACGATGGGTCAAACTTGAGGTCAGGGTGGAGAAGCTGCAGAAATTGCGCGGGGGTAGTTGGGATTTGATCAAGGGATGGGTGGGTGAGCGGGGACGCGTCGCGTACCTGCTGCGAGACGAAACAGTTTAGAGGGCCGACCTCTGCAAAAATGCCCATCTGATCGGAGGAGAGTCAGCCTTTACGCGATCCAGTGGAAGGACATAGGGAACTGATCCACGTACGCGGGTGACGTTGTGGACGACGCCGTCGACGACCTCTCCCTTGAAAGGCTTGAACACGATGGCGCGATAGCGCGTGACGAACTCGGCCTGGCCGTTGCCCGAGATGACCATGCCCTTGCCGATGTCGGAGATGGAGACGACGGCGATGATGAAGCCGAACTGGCCGGAGCAGGTGCCCTCGACGTCCGAGTAGAGCTTCGACTCGAGGTACTGCTGCATGCGCGGGCCGAAGTAGGACGGGTGCAGCATGATCGTGTGCGTGAGCTCTTTCTGTAAGAGCGCGTTTTTTTTTTGTTCATTGGAAGGGATTTTGCGTTAGGAATTGTCAGGTCGGTTAGCGGGGAGAGGAGAAGAGAAGAGAAAGAGTTACGATGAAGAACATCGTTCCGGTTTGTTCGTGTTCGTCGCGTCCCTGCTCTTGTTCGTGTTTCGTACTCGCTCGTGGCGTTGCCGCCCTAATTAATGGTCACCCGTCGAGCGAGAGCGAGTCGTGAGCGTCGAGGAGATGGCGGAAAGCAAAAAGAAGCCGCCACCCGGGCCGTTACGTTACGCTCACGCTGCTCGCCGGCATCTAGTGCTCTGGTCAGTCTCTGGTCTCCGTCGATACTGTACTCGCTCGCGTACCACCTTCTATGCTTCAAGGCCTCGCGTCAAGGAATCACAGTGCACTCACTCGCCACAACCACCACCTCGGGCGTCTCAACGCGATACTCCTCAGTCGTCCGGCACCGCTACTAGTTTCCGGCGGTGGGCACAGCTACGCGCCTGCCGTTCTGACCGCGCGCCGCCGCCATTATGCGCAGCAGACGCCACCGGGGGGCGGAGGGGGTGGTGGCGGAGGTATTCCGGGGCTCAGCTTTCCCATGCAACAGCAGTATGCGAGGGGGGACGCTCTAAAGGAATTTGTTCGTTGTACCACTTCTCTGCCGCTTTCCTCTTTTTTATATTCGCTGATGCGTCCCGCCGTATGTCCTGTTTGGACTAGTAGAGCGTCGACTTGACCGAGTTGGCAAAGACCGGAAAGCTCGATCCCGTGATTGGAAGAGAGGAAGGAAAGTTGGTCCCCTTTGGCTTGTTTTTTCCCCAGTCTAATCGTCGCGTGCAGAGATCCGGCGTACAATCCAAAGTATGCGTTTCATGACGCGTTACGGGCTGTCCTTGTTCATCGCCTGACCCGGTTTTTCGCCAGTCTTGTCTCGGAGGACAAAGTCGAACCCCGTGGTTCGTACTTGCAATCGTTCCTTGTCGTTTGTACGTTGAACTCGTGCTGCAGCTCATTGGGCCTCCGGGCGTAGGCAAGACGGCTATCCTGGAGGGGCTTGCGAGCAGGATTGTCGCAAAGGAAGTTCCAGAGGTACCCATGCCCCGCTCACTCGGAACTGTATCTTCGTTCTGATTCCTGTTCCAGTCCCTGCACAACAAGCGCGTTCTTTCAATCGATCTCTCAGCTATCATGGCCGGCTCTGGCATTCGGGGCCAATTCGAGGAGAAGTTCAAGGCACTTATACGTGATATTGAGGACGAGGTCTGATTCCCCCTTGCGTGCCCTCGTCTGGTTCCTGACTTCTGTCAAGGCTGGTGGTGTGATCTGTTTCATCGACGAAGTCCGTACGTAATTTAAATACGCCCCCTTATCGTTCACGAATCCCTGTGATATCTAGACACACTCTTCAACCTGGGAAAGGCCGAGGGTAGCATCGATGGTGGACAAATGATCAAACCCGCTTTGGCCCGAGGACTGCAACTCGTCGGTGCAACGACACGTAGGTTTCTTATGGCGTCACTTTCCCGGTGATGTGCCGATTCAATGTCGTGGCAGCGGATGAGTACAGGAAGACCATCACTAAGGACGCGGCACTCGAGCGTCGCTTTCAACCCGTGACAATCGAGGAGCCCACCGTTGAATCTACGATCTCAATCCTACGTGGGCTCAAACCCCGCTACGAGGTCTGTCTCCACACTCTCCTTCGCCGCCCATGTACCCATATGTCACGGCGCTCGTGCAGGTCCATCACGGAGTTGAAATTTCCGATGCCGCTCTGGTGACTGGTTTGTGTTTCCTCACGTCAAACGTCGTTGATTTTTAAATCGCCCACTGCCTCACGTATCAGCCGCCGTATATGGTGCTCGCTACATATCCGATCGCTTCCTTCCTGATAAAGCGATCGATCTTGTCGATGAGGCCGCGTCCTCGCTTCGCCTTGCGCAGGAATCAAAACCCGATGCGCTCGAGCAGCTCGATCGTGCGGTCATGACGATGCAGATCGAGCTCACGAGCCTTCGAAACGAGTCGGATCTCCTTAGCGTCGAGCGGCGTGAGGCACTCGAGCAAGCCCTGGAACGGACTCGAAAGGAGGCCGCGGCGCTCGAAGAACGATGGCAAACCGGTACATCACTCTCCCCAAATGTGTGCCGCGGCTATAATCTTACCTGATACATGGGCAGAGCGCGAGCGGCTGCAGCGCAACAAAGAACGCAAGCGCCGTCTCGAAGAGGCCAAGCACGAGCTGGAGGTCGCGCAACGCAAGGGTGATTACGAGGCCGCGTCACGCCTGCGCTACGCCACAATTCCTGAGTTCGAGCGCGAGATCCCCATAGAGGGGAATGGCAACGGTGCCATGCTCAGCGAGCGCGTTACATCAGACGATATCGCCCGCGTGGTTGCGCGCGCGACGGGCATTCCCGTCCAGAGCCTACTGAAAGGCGAGCGAGAGCGGCTCGTCCATGTACGTGCTCCCTTTTCACCATGGCCGTTTACGAAGGAACGGTCGTATTTTGGCTTGCGATGTCTGACTAGGTGTCAACAGATGGAAGACTCATTGAAGACCCGCATTGTTGGACAAGACCACGTGGTACGCGCTGTCAGCGACGCAGTGCGCATTTCAAGGGCCGGGCTGCAGGCACCTACGCGGCCTGTGGCCTCATTTTTATTCCTGGGCCCGACGGGCGTAGGCAAAGTGCGTGACAGCAATCACCGTGTCTGCGTCCGTTACTGATTGGGGTTTACTAGACCGAGCTGTGCAAAGCGCTCGCCGGTTTCCTGTTCAATGACGAGCAACGGGCGCTGTGCGTCTTTTCGATCTCTTTCTTATCTTTGGCACCGTGCTTATTTAAATCGTAGCATCAATATCAACATGTCAGAAGTAAGATCTTTTAGGCTTGGCCTACTAGGATGTCCCTGACGTCCACAGTACCACGATCGTCACACCATGTCGCGCTTGATCGGAGCAGCTCCCGGATATGTTGGCTTTGAGGAAGGCGGTATGTGTTTTGGTGTGATTGATAGGTCTTCAATTTATGTCCAAAGTTAGGTCAATTGACTGAGGCTGTTCGACGGAAACCCTACGGTGCGGTACCCGTGATTACGCATTTATGGCGATTTCTTACACCCTTTCCAGCTGTTGTTCTTCTGGATGAGCTCGAAAAGGCGCACAAGGTAGGGGACTTGTTTCCCAGGAGATTGGCCTGAATGAGCTTCCCTTGTGTAGGATGTCACCATGATACTCCTTCAAATCCTTGATGAAGGTACTATCACAGACAGTCAGGGCAGAAAAGTTGACTTCCGGGTGCGTTTTTATCCCAGTTTTTGCTTTCGTGTCTTCAACTCTTCACTCGTAGAACACCATTACTTGCCTCACGAGTAACATTGGTGCGCTTCGTTCTGTCGTCCTGAGGTCTTTGCTCATGGTTTCTCCATCAGGTAGCGACATTCTTGCGCACCCGACAGCCTCAGATAGTTCCGGGGCTGTCACACCCAAGGCGCGCTCAGAAGTGTTGGAACGCGTCACGGAACAGTTCCCACCGGAATTGCTGAACCGCCTTGACTCGATGCTGGTCTTCAACCGGCTCACTCACGAGTCCATCCTGCGCGTGGTCGACCTCCGCCTCGACGACGTCGCCTCACGCCTTGCGCAGCGGCGTATCAAGCTCGAGGTTGACGACGCAGCACGTGGGTGGCTGGCACAGAAGGGCTTTTCGGACATGTACGGCGCGCGCGCGATTGCGCGCGTTGTGCGCACAGAGGTGTTGTTCCCGCTGGCACAGAAGCTACTCGTCGGCACGATTCGGTGAGCTGAGTTGGCCATTTGTGTGTATCTTGCTTTCGACTAATTTATGACCCCATTTTCCCCCCTCAGTGATGGAGACACCGTGGAGATACGCGTGAGTGTAGATGGGAAGACGCTACATATTCGTGATAATCATGCCGCGGACGAGCGCAGCCGATAGATGTCGGTCGGACCCTTATTCTTATATATTATCACCATTCAGCATATTGTATTTTACACACGACGAAGGTTCCTCGATTTGTTAGCTCCGCAGACGTTGCTAGTGTTTTCTTTCCATCATTTATGCGGAGGAAAGGCAGTTCACGCCTAGAATAGGTAAGGGCGGCAGCGGTTAATGGCCTGACAGTCAGGTCCTGTGGACGAGTACCTCGAAACCACGACGACGGAGGAACCTACATTATTATTATGGCAGTGGCTGTATATTTATGTGACTTGGCAAACCAAGCGCTGGGCTTGCCTTCAACCTCTCACCCTGAACACCCGTCAACATCTCCCCGTGATGGCACCGTCGTATGGATGCGGCGGTTGCATCCGCTCTCTGCTCTGTCTAACTCCATTACTCATCCTCCTGCCGTGGCTTTCCCTCCGCGAACTCTACGGTAAACCACTCTCAACCTTCTCCGTCTCCGTAACGCAGCATCCTCACTCATTTTGCTTGCAGCCCTTCCAGAACCCGTTACAGAGCTGTGAGTACTCGTTCCCCCACGCCAGTGCTCGCCATTGACGACGTGTCTCTCGTCCAGTGTCGATCCAAAAACGGGGCTGCCGCAAATCTCTGAAGCGCAGATTCTCGCCTACTCCCGGCACCTTTCCGAAGACATTGGATACCGCACCGTCGGAACCCTCGAACATGCCCTCGCGGATAGATGGATGGTCGATACAGCGTATGGAGTCCAAAAGGAGTGTGAGCGATTAGTGCGTGTGGACCCCGGGCGTAAGCTAGAGTGCGAGGTGTGGCACCAGCGGGGTAGCGGTAGTCATCGGTGCGTACGTACCTGAAGTCACGTTAATCAACCAACACGATTCCTGGGCTCCTCCAGGTTTGACATGATGGGGAAGAGGATGTACAAGACCTACGCCGACCTCACCAACATCGTCATCCGCGTGTCCGACGGCACCCCCGAGAACAAAGAACATGCTGTGCTGGTGAACGCGCACCTCGACAGCACCCTGCCTAGTCCTGGCGCCGCGGACGACGCGCTCGCCGTCGGCGTCATGCTCGAGTGTTTGCGCGTGCTTACCCACACACCCGGATGGACTCCCAGCTACGCCATCGTCTTCCGTGAGCAGCGAACAGTCCACTTTTGTTTAGTTCACCGTTCTGAGCCATCGCCAGTGTTCAATAATGGAGAAGAGTCGCTTCAAGATGCGTCACATCTGTTCTCGACACAGCATCCCATAGCCCACACGTGCGTCCCGGCGGCACATCTTTCGTAAATTTCCTCCTTGAATTGATCATTTAGCATACGCGCCTTTATCAACTTGGAAGGTGGGTTGCGCAGCTTGAGCACTGTTCTCCCCCGTTTCTGATACTTTTGCTCAGCTGCCGGAAACAAGGGAGCTGATCTGCTTTTCCAGGCGACCTCGGAAGAGATGATCCGGGCATATTCCAAAGTCCCAAGGCACGTCGGGTTGTTTGATGCATATACGTCCGCCGCTGATGGTGTTCAGACCCTCTGGTTCCGTCATAGCGAACGAGATCTTCAGCTCTGGTGTATTACTTTCCGAGTATGCTACGTTTGCGCTAGTAGAACTAGGGCTAGCTGACCTCCCTCCAGCACCGACTTCCGTCAATTCGAGCAATATCTCAATGTCACGGGGCTCGACGTGCGTCATACTGCGTCTCCCTCTCATACTTCTCTGATGTACACATTTGATCCTAGATTGCTGTTGTTGGCAACAGCTACGCGTATCACACGCGCCAGGTATGATTTACGTACAGAAAACGACTCTTTGATACTGAGAATATGCCAAAGGACTTGGTCGAAAACATTCAACCTGGAGTGGCCCAGGTAGGCAAGCTTCGCCTTCCTCAGTGGCGCCACTGAATATCCGTAGCGCATGGCCGAAAATACTCTCGCACTTTTGAGTTACTTGTCTTCGGACGCATCCCCGTTACCCTCGTTGACGACAGGCTACACGCGTCCCACTACAGTTTTCTTTACGGAATATGGCCGCTTCGTGCAATATCGGTTTGCAACTGCTCGTCTCATGTACGGCGCGCTGTTCTCTCTGTCCCTGGCATTGGCTTGGTTTGTCCACCATAAGAGAGTGCCTGGGCCTCAGTCAGCCGGATTCTGGAGGGCGCAGTGGAATGGCTTCCGTACGATCCTCGTCGCCTTTGGTGGAGCACTGATCGGTGCGAATGGACTGGCAGCCATAATGCATCGTTGCCTTGGCCATAACATGAGTTGGTTCTCATCTGAACACTCCGCGATGCTCCTGTATGGTCCCGCCGCGTTGACAGGTTCGTCTTTTTCTCTCACCGATCTATGCATTCCGTTCTTAGCGGGCTCGCTAGGCATGCTTGTCTCACAGGCGACATTTTCTGGAGTTCCAGAGCGCTACGTGCTCACTGCTCTACTGCTAACGCAGTCAGGCGGAGCCCTGACGTTTCAGCTGCTTGGCATCGGTTCGGCGTGCTTCTTATTCGTTAGCTCTGTGCCGTTGTTCGTTGCTCTATCGCTCGACGCGCTTCTGAATTCTGGTGCTGTCGTCAGTCTGTGGGCGTACGCGCTGGGCTTATCTTCGTCCCTTTTCTCTGGCACAAAGCTGGCGTTCACTGTTCTTGACGTGTTCGTTCCGCTTGTGCGTTCTCGTCTTTTTCGCAAATGCTACAATGCCAAAATTAATCGATATATGTTTAGACTGGACGTATAGGCGCAGGTGCCCCTGCCGAACATATTATCGCGTCTATTGTCACAGTTGTTTTATCTCTCGCTGCACCGCTCGTTACGCCATTCTCGCAACGTTTTCCTCAACATGTACGGATGAATGCAATTACGATACTGAACATCATGATTGTCGCCCTCGTGGCGGCATTCGCTCTTCGTTCGCCCTTCGACGAAGGCCATCAGCGACGGCTGTTCGTGCTGGGTTCGGATAATGTGAGCTCACTCCGTGGCGTATGGCATTTTTAGGCTGATGGCCTGCATTGGGTACTAGATCACCTCTCATGAGCGACACCTTCATGTTGGAGCTGCAGATGGCGCGCCCGGATTCGACCAACTCGTCGACGACATTGCAGCGAATTTTGGTGTGATCGGTACGCAGGGTGTCGTAGAAGATATGCATGACTGGAATGGGGACTGGGATATCTTATACCCGTTTTCCTCAGTGAGTGATATTCGTCTTGAAGCTACCGCTTCTTGTACTGATTTGTCTACCTCAGTTTATGTCCCCATACAAGATACCGCTTCCTATAGAGCATGGGTTCACATCTCCCTTTGCGGAGGGTGAACGCGCCTTTAGAGTCGAGGCTGTCAACGCTACTGTCGACGCGTTGGCAGGCACACGTAGCCTAACCTTAGAGATAAGCCATCCTGGGCTTATCTGGACAGGTAAGTCCTCGCGGTTGTCGTCCATTCCACTGTATAACCCCCGTTCAACTAGTGGTTGCCTTTGATGCGCACGTCCTTCGATGGACGCTCGATGATGCGCCACCGAACGAATACACCCGACACCACATCAAAGAGGCATCGTTCTTCGGTGTTGACCGCTGGTCGGTCGATCTCGTCTTGGAAGGCACCGCGCCGCTGACAATCAACTTTATCGGCATCGACGAGGTGGGCATGTGGCCTGCGAAGAAAGCAGCAGCCGATGCGGGCGGGGCGGGGGGCGAACATCCAATGATGACCCTGTTTGAACGCCTCGATGGCTGGTTGACGCGCGAGACGCGTGGCCAGGTCGATGCAATGCTACTCGCCACAGTTGGCGGCGTTGTAACGGTGTGATGGGCTCGAGCCACGTTTAGTGCTTACGCTCAGACGCAGTACATACTGTTTGTATTGCCCCAATGTTTTCGAATCGCACACCAAAGTACTCGGGAAAGCGCTAGGATGCTGGGAGAGGCGGAAGCCAAGCCACCTGACCGTTGGGGTTCCCCTATATCGTGCCCTGGAATTGCGAGGAAAGGCAGGCCACCGTTTACTTGTCAACTTGTGGAAATTCTAGGGTTCGATACCACCTGGCTGGGACAAGGTTTATGAGAGAACAGGTCCGGGTTGAACAGAGCACCAATTTCAAGTTCTACGTTCGGTGTTGCATGGCCGGGGGAGGTGCAGGACTCGGAATACTAATCATCTGGGACAGGAAATTCAACGGCAAAGGACCTGCTGGACTTCCATAGTCCTGCATCTACGCTGCTACCAAATTCGGTTCTAGATTAATGTACATCACATCGTGATCTTACATACTTCTGCACTGACTGGGCCTTCGAGAAATTTAAATGGTGGTTACTACCGACTCGGATACGAGTATCGTTTGCTTACTTGCGTACGTAAGCCAAACGTCACGTTTCCGCGCGTTGTCGGATGAAGAATTGTTCTTCATCCGTAACAACTTGAAGGCAGTTCGCCATCTTCTGATACCACTCTTTTGCATGCGGGTCACTGGCGTCGGCAAGATTAGGGTAGCGTCGGCGTCTACTAGGCGGCGAATTCGCCCCGTCGTGGTCTCGCGGATGGTCTGCGTAGCACAGCACCTGGATTCAGTTTGATATTGAACTTGACGCCAAAAAGGTTATCATTTCTCACTTTTGATCCTTCCCCAGGTGCCCAGGAAACAGACAGAACGGTGTGCGTGTATGCGCCACAACTTCAATTAGCTACCATCATGATACTATGGCAGAAACGAAGGGCCTGTGCTCCACACACCACTGTTTACGCTAGAATGGGCGTAAGGAATACCTATTATGCTGTGATAAACCCTGCTTACGAGTTACGAGGGTACCTTCTTCTTCATGCACCATGTGCCAATGGCCACCGCTTCCGTCACGTACTAACTGTTCCTCATAGATTTGACGTGACACATCACCAGTCCACTGTTGGGAACTATCCCGTGGGATCATGTGCATCAGATTGGCTTAGGCGCGCATTCAGGCAGCTCGGATGCAAGGATGGAATACGAAACTTGATACTGGGCGCTGCTGGTACTACCGGGAGTACCCAGTATCATACATCGGCTGCAATTTCGCTTAGCAGCGACGACACGGTGGTGATCCAGGTGATCCAGTTGCGGATGTATTGAGTTCTGTTTTGCTGGTCGAGGCAGTCTGTTGACTAGCATTCAATTCATCAAGCTATCACTAGTCCTGTGTCAGCCATCACCGTCTCGGTCACGGTTCCATCTCGTGTGTTGATGTGGGCACGTTCTCGAGGGCCCGTTTCCATCGCGCGTCTGACACATGACGTGATGGTGTCTTCTGCGCTGACTTGGAGTTCATATGCATATGTCGTACTTCTTCGGAGAGCATTCTTAGGAGCGCCGCAAGCATGTGCTCCTCGCGCTAGACTATCCTCTATGAGGATGCGTGGCTGAAGTGAGTCCTATCCTCTCAATTCTAAAACATAACGACCGCGTTAGTTCACAGCATCAGACTGCTGATCCATCCAATATCGTATACATCCATTCAATCTTCCCCGGAGCTGTGTTCCCCAGCGTACTGAAAAATATAAAATACTCACTCCAGTACAGCAATTCGTATTTGACGGCCCCAAACTCGGAAGCGCAAAGACCAAAAAAAAAAGTATTATACCATACCGCCGCACAACCCGACTTGACAGGATATTGACAATAAAGATTCCGAGGATCAGAGAGCGCTGATTTGTGTAAGGATGGGTGATACATGCCAGTATGGATGTGTCGACCCAGTATCGAGGCTGACCACGTTCGCGGCAACTGAGAGCGCGTGCGCAACTCTCGCTTATCACGAGGGAAGTCGCTCCGTCGACAAACGGTGGCGCCTCCCAACTCACCGGAATTGTTTCAGACACTGAAAAGAAGGTCACGCAGCACGACGGCATTTTTCCTCGGACGCGATGGAACAAATCGGCACCGTTCAACGCGGACCCCCTACAGTTACACCCTCGCCCCCCAAACGGCAACGACTCCTCTCTTTTACATGTTAGTACGACCGTACCAGAACACCCAAAAAAACGCCAGTCTGAGACCGACTCGCTCGTAGACAGCCATTCATTCCTTTGACATCGGTCATCTCCACTCCACTGGCAGGTGCCAATGAACGCGTGGTGGACCACCGTGACCGTGCGGGCCCGGGGGTTTCCTTTTTTTTTTTTTTTTCTACGCCTCCGACAGTCCGACTCGGAGTCTTTGTCCTCGAATTTCTTCCCCAAAGTGTCTTTTTATTGATGGGCCTTTCGAAGCCAGCGTGACGAGAAGGACGACAAAGGCATCCCTTCCCGTCCCCCACGGTTCGCCACCCATCCACCGACCAGGGTTAGCGGCGCTGTATCACGCGGGTGACAATGGTCCACGATCATGATATCGATTCCTCCTGCCTGTCCGCGTGAAGAACGGGCGGATGGAAGCGCGGCGTGTCGAGAGGTTCTAGGGTCGTTCAAAGGTGGGAAGGTGAGAGCAGCGTGACGGCCGCAAGGAAGGGCTGTTTCCACGTACGATGTACGTACTTTAGCACTCGGACGTGGGGTGGCAGTGACGTGCGAGCATGAGTGAGCGTGCGGGCTGAGCGGAGGACAGGGCCAGCGGTATCGTGACTCCACGATGGAGTCTTTCAATTTCCCATTGCGGCTGTTGAAAGAAAACCCATGGGGCCTGGTCCGATCCGGGGCAAGTCGGTTACAGTGTACCCCGCACGAGCTATTCCGCGGATCTCAGCTGACGAATACCAGCAGACTCGGGGAACCAACCAACACCTCTATCACTGGCAGGGCAGTGCAGATTGCAGAAGCAACATACAGCACAGAATAGTGAGAGCAGGGAATTTGGATTTCCCGGCGCCAAGTGCCGCGGCCACTGGCCCCTCCACACAAAACCAAACCGGCCGGAACACTAGTATTGTTTCTGTCACAGCATACACACCCTGCTTCTCTCGATCCCGGAATCGAATAGGAAATTTGAGATTGCCGCCGGGCGGATGGTCCCGGTGGGCTGGGGCTGCGGGCTAAGCTACAGTATCCCGGTTTACAGTACTATCAGGACCAATACACCGCATGACCGGAGATACACAAGACTTAGAGCCGAGCGTGAACTATTCCGGAATGAAAAGGTGAGATGAGGCGTTCATCCCGGAAATCGAGTACTGTATCGAAATGAAACCTAATCCGTCCAAGAACGAACGGAGCCGAACAGTCTGTCGCATGACATGGGCGAGAGTTGTGCACGGCAGAGAGGGGGCAAGGGAGCAAGAAAAAAAAAAAAGAGACAAGACAGATAGGCGCCGCAGAAGCAAGCCGATGAATGACAGGTCCTCCGTATATGTCCACACTCGCACATATCGAGAAAGAATCAGGACCAACTAGGCTCGGAATGTGCTTCTTCCATACCATCTCACCGATTCCACCTGCGCAATGGAAGAGAGAGAAGCGACGTTGTGTTCTGAGCGGGGAGGAGAACATGGCCCAGCTATAGGGGCTACCTGCGCGCCGGTTGTCCGGTGTCAATCAGGTGAGAAGGAAGAGTGGAAAAGAAGCGGTGCTAGCTTCTAGCGTCCTTGCCAAGGCTCAGCGCTCAGCGGTCACCGGCGAGCATCACAGCGGCTCCGCCTCGATGTGGATGGGGGCGCCGCGATGACGCTGCATCGTGACATCGATTTCGCGCTTCCCGACCCAAGGTTTCCCGGATTGGGTGTGTGGGCGGACCTGGCGCACCACCTGGGACGCGGCGAGGAACACAATAAAAAACGCTTTAGCACAGAACGCTCCCGCCAAAATGTCGGGGTCGGGTTGCGATACGTGTCAGGCGCTGGCAATCCCCGGAGACAAAAATTACCGGCGCGTTGAGATTAGGAGAAAATGGAGCTCAGGAAAAATAATAATCACAGGTCCAACGTCTCAATGCGCAGCCTTCGGACGAGATGGTCGACAAGGGAACGCGCCGCCTTTGCCCCTGGTCCTGCAGTCAGCACAGCCTGGAGACCGTCGTGCGCACGTCTGGCATATTTGTACGTCCATGGTCTTCTTGATGCCCCGTCTAGGATAGCATATGCGCATGCGTGTATTACAATTAATGGCTCTGTTTTTGATCGGGCTTCGATCTAGATCAAACTGCTAGACCCGGGAGCAATTCACCGGCCTTCCAGTCATCATCATCACCATCATCCACCATACACAATCACTCGTCAGCATCCGAATCCGAGTCTCCTTGCGCGAGTCTTGCCAACAAAGATCCATCAAGTGCACCTATCATCTCCCCAGCAAAGAAAAAAAAAGGTTAAATTTAAATAATTAAATAAATCGTAAATCTTTGGTTGTGATCAAAACAAAGGTAAAAATGACGCACGTCCGGTAGGCGCCCGCCGACCGCGGTACGCTGCCAGAGGCGAGGTTGCTTGGGAGGGGGACGGGGTAGACGGAAGCGAGCTCATAGACGAGCTAAAAGAAACATCGGGCGACGGGCTGTTGAACGGGAGCACGTAGGACTGCGCCAGGCCGCGTGGGTCTGACGCGCTCCCCGTACCCGCGCTAATGCTGCCGCTGCCACCTGCCGACGTCGAGAAGGCGAGTTGGCGCTGTGGCGTTGTCTGTTTGTTTTTCGAGTTCACACGCGCACAAAAAAACAGTATGTGAGAGTGTGTCGTGTGACACGCACGTTGGGGGATAGCACGCCTGATTTGCCGCTACGCCATACTGGCGTTGTAGTCGCCCGCTGCTGGCCCTGCTTCGAGCGGGGCCCGGGCGAGGATGAGGTGGACGGGGATTTGGAGGCGGGCGAGGGGAGAGGCGGGTAAGGCGCTGGGGGTGAGCGAATCGCAATGGCTGCTTGGAGGATGTTGACTATGAGTAGGCAGAAGAGAGATAGCTCTGATGGATGCGCAAGGCGTTACGATTAACGAAAGGAAAAAAATCGTTGTGGGATCGTACCGGCGATAGCGAGGCTCTTCTCCCATGATGAGTGGAAGGAATTACGGTAGAACTTCCATGCGGAGGTGTAGAGAGTTGGCAGAGGGAGGAGGTGCGTCAGGGTAAGGAGCGCTATGGAAGCGATGAGGGAGTTTTTGAGGCGGAAGGTGGCTTCATGATAGCGTGGCTTGAAGAGGTCGAAGAACGAGTTCTTTGAAGTTGGATTTGATGACATGGGGAAGAGAGATGAGAGTACAGAACGCGTGTGTGTGCATCGTGGCCACCAATCTACACGTGATCGCATCGTGTATTTGACAGAAAAAACTAAAATGGTGGTATTGTGTATAGCTCTAATAAATAGTCCTTGGGGCAGCCCATACAGTACATCAAACCTGGCCATAATTGCCGTCTCTGAGAAATGCGGAAAGTCCGATGACGAGCGCGTCAATCGCAGCAAGCCACTTGGCCAGCTCTATGTCTAGCTTCTCTAAGGAACCGCCTTGGGCGATGCGGGTAAAGAAATCGTCACGGCGGGGCACTGCATGGATGGCAATCTGTGGGATAGGTGTTGAGTTAAGAACACAAGGAAGGGATGAAGCACGTGGGAGCCACGTCCAGCTTACCGAAACAACGGAGCGGATAACGAAGGAGTGGTGGTGGCGAAGCACGATGTCGTAGGCGCGCTTGAAGCACACCCGAAGCTCCGCGCTGCGGTCCTCCTGCGCATTCTGTAGTGCACGGCACGTAAACAGAAGACCTCTAAAAAGTTTTTTTTTGGGTTGTAGGGTGATTCGTGATTTTTGATTTTGTTGGTCAAGATCGGAAAACGTGGGGCTGTGTGGACGCGCACCGGGTTAAGCGGACCATACATGCTGTGCCGTGCCGTGTCCCGCCCTCCCGCGCCTCTTCCCGAACGAGGTTCTCGAGGGTTTCTGACGTCGACTCATGAGCTTTGTACCGGGCGCGGACCCCCTGAATGCTGCGTGTCGGCAAAAGAATGACAATGGCGGAGTGGAGTGGGACTGACTGCTATGTTATTTCGGAGGTCGGTTTGGACAAATGCAAAGACGGGGCCGCCCATGAGATCTGTAACCGGAGGTCCAGGTTGAGAGGAGGGAGGCGGGGCATGAATTGCTGTGAGGAGATGATGGAATGAAGGACTTGCCGAACAAATCCATGAGGCCATCTGCGGCCTCGAGAAAGGAGATTGTTTCAACACCATCAGCGGTTACTGGGACGTTTGCAAATGACTGTTGTGATTGAAACAATACGGTTACAGAAGGATTCGAGCAGCGAGTGGACCAAGACCGACCTTGACCGTCTCGAATTGGGGAGCCATGAGGATGGTGAGCAAAGGGCATGTTGGTGTTGTCGCTGTTGGGTACGAGGATGGTAAACACGTGGCTACGAAACGCTCATTCATCTAATCTGCATATATTCTACTTTTCTTTATTCCATTCGTCGCAAAAACATCGTTTCACACGGAACTGTGGTGTGATGATGGTTCGAGCAGCTGGTGTTGGCAGCGGTGCGAGTAAGTTCAGCACAGGTTGATCCGAGACCTCGAATATAAATATTCTCTCTCTTTTTTATTTTAATTTCCATTCTTATTAAATCCACTCCATTCGTTCTTTCTCCTTTAAACCACTCCCAGTCGTCCTCCTCGACTCATGTCAGCTTCCGACTAATTCTCTCCGTTCTCTTCCTCATATCCCCCATGCTTTCTTCCGAACCCAGCCAGACCCCCCCTTCCATCACAACTTCTCCTTCTCCCCCCCCGATGTACGTCTCCCCCCATCATTTCCCTCCCCTCTGACACCCTTGCCAGGCTGCCCGTCAAACGCAAGGCATCAGAGGAGCCCGATAGCCCAAATCACGACGTCCCCTCCTCCTCGTCCAAGGATTTCGAGGCCGGACGCGTCACATGCGAGGCCTGTGGCGAGTCGGTTTCCTATCGGGACGAACGCACGGGCTCCTTCACCACCAAGCATTGGGACGCCCACAAGCTCAAATGGTCCGCCCACTCCTCCTCCCTCTGATCCCTCCCCGCGCCCGCTCATCCTTCTCGTTCTCCAGCCCAGCCCCGGCCTCCACTCCTCCAGCTCCAGACCCCCCCGGATCCCATCCGCACCCCTCTGCCTCTGGTCCCCTTGCTCCCTCCATCGAGGCGATATCTACAAAGCCACCACCTAAGCGCAGACGGGCAAAACGTTCCGAAGAAGAGCGAATTCAGTACCTTCGTTCCGACCCTTACGTAGCCGAATTTGAGGCATTCCGCGTCCACTGCGCGTCCTGTGACAAGTGGATCCGTCTACGCCCAAACTCTACTTACTGTTCCATTCCTTGGGATGCTCATCGCAAGAGCTGCCTTGCGCGAAAGGGGTGCGTTATCCCATACACTTCTTTGTCATCATCCATACTCAACGCCCCCCGCGGTCCCTCGCTCCCGACTTACACAGCGCCAAAGATGCAGCGCCACCGTTTGTCATAGCGGACCCTGACGCCCGCAAGTATGATGGCGAGCGCGTCCTTTGCAAGGTCTGCAACAGCTGGATTTTTGTCGGCCAAGAGACCCAGGCCGCGCAAACTTGGTCGCAGCACCGCGCTCGGTGTCGTCCTGCATCCCCATCAGGCCCTCCGGCTACATCTGCAGTTCCGGGGTTAGTTGGCTCTCTCCAAATATCTCTATTTTCCAAAAATCCGATACTAATTCGTTGCCCAAATTCGTCATCCTCAGTGTCCCGCCACCATCACAACATCGGCTCGCATTGGCTTCGGCCCTTCCGCCTCCAAAATCACGGACAACCAAGGAGAAAGATGGCCCACCAAGCCCGCTTGCGTCTTCCTCCCCTCAACCGCCGTCAGCGCCACAACACCCAGACCCCCCTTTATCTGCACCTGCTCCCAGCTCCGGCAGTGAGTCCCGCAGACGAAATGCAGAGCAACGTGCGGCACAACTGCGCGCAGACCCGCTGCTGGCTCAGGTGGAGCCCCATCGCGTTTTCTGCGCGCTGTGCCGCAAGTGGGTCCAGCTTCGCCAGGATAGCACGTACTGTGCGTACCCATGGCAGCAGCACCGGAGTAAATGTGTCCTTCGACAGTCAGTCGCATCAATTTAATTTTTTTTCATTTATTCGTACCATCAATCTTTTGTTTTTTCGTTGCGCAGTGAGAAGAAGACAAAGGTTAAAGCAGTGGGGAGTGCGACGCACAGCGGATGCGCCACACCTGCGTCTGGTGATGAGTCGAGTGATTACTATGAGCTCGATGCCGAAGGCGATGATATGGACACAGCAGAAGATGCCGATGCGGCTCTGGACGCCGATGCAACCGATAATCATGCCCCACGGTATGCTGACTTGGGTTCCCCCGCGGACAGGTATGTCTTTACTCTCCCTCCATTCCAAAGCGATGACTGACCGGGCTCACGTCAATCCCACCCCTTCTCGTTTCGCCTATCAACCCAAAATTGACTCATACCCACCCATGATCCTTGTCATCGATATCGCAATTTGGGACGGCTCTCGTGTGGTGGCTCTTTTTTACTTTTGCATTTGTGCAGGCTAAATTTCACACGGCACTCGATCACTTACCTCTTCAGCACGACATATACCCCTTCCGATGCGCTGACGATCGCCGCACTGGTCGCGTACATGAACGCGGCATTCCCGCCGGACAAGCACGAGGAATTCGACACAGCGGAGGTCACGCGCGCTGCCAAGACGCTGCATGACCGCGGAAATGTCGCCTTTGAGGGCGACACGCTCAAGCTCTTGCACTGACAGAAATGGCTCCGCTAAATCTGTCAGTTTCTTGCATTTTAATTACTCCTTACCGAGCAACCTCGATCTTGCAAATTTTTGGTTTCCGATCTGTCGTCCCACCTTCCTCTCCTTTGTTTATTACATTCGTAATATTTCACACATTGCATGGTTGCTTTCCCCCTAATTTCGGTGACTCGGGTTCTCCCCACCCAACCGATGGACACAGATAACGTATCAACGCTTATCACAATGGCCCTCTCTTTCCCACTTGCCCTCCTTTCAAATTTCTCCCCCATTCTATCTCTGCACCGTCGCGTCAGATTTGTACATTCCCGAACTGGACTCGCCACGTTAATCGTAGTAGTACTGTTACGCGTTGCCACCCGCGGCCGCTGAAATTATTCGCCTATTGTGCTTCATTTTTACGCTCGTTAACTGTTTTTTTGTTTGCGTTGCATTGCATATCTATTCTTATGTACGTCGCCCTTTGTTATCGATTCTTTATTTTTTTTTCGCTAGGAGTAGCGGAAGTGTAGGCGATCCTCCACGGACCTCTTTTCATTTTTTGCGTTTTCAGCTATATAATATATAGAGATATTACCCGAATAGTACACGTTCTTTGGGTCGAGACTACTACTGATTACACGGGAAAAGGGCAAAGAAGATATAGCAAAAGGAAAAGAGGTTTGTGAGCAGTGTGCGCCCGACACCGTTCCACACAAAGTGGAGAGCATACGCGTGTCCGTCTCACAGACCGTGACAGACTATAGAAAGAAACTTGATAGAAAAGGAGGGAGAGGGACGGAGAGCTAGCTAATCAGTGATACAGGCGAAGGGTGGGCAAGGATACATCATAACTTAACGACAAGCGAGGTGGGGAATCCATACATACGAAAAGACAGTGTCAGTGATGGGGTCTCCAGTCGTTTCTTCCTGTGTAGGAAAGGTGGTGGGAGGTGAAAGAGCGTCGAATGGGGTAGGGATGTGGGTGTTAAACAAGATATTATAGGGGTATGGGGGGTAAAGGATTAAAGAGAGGGAGAGAAAATGGCTAGCAGCTAACTTAGCTTCACATACGTCGCCCTCCGGGACCGGCCACGGCCCCGCCACCCTCGAGCATGCCCGTGTGCATGAACGACATCCACGTCTCGCTCACGCGCGAGCCGTTCGCCACGAGCCCAAGCTGCGACAGCTCCGGCGGCGCGAACGCCGCCGCCGCGGTATATGTCCTCCGAAGCTCGAGGTCTTCCTGGCCCT